>Ga0307964_1000059_pt1 | contig 65565 bp, 67 predicted proteins | sample OrgLakmetagen596_FD_201823 | JGI IMG/M metagenome (GOLD analysis project Ga0307964, IMG submission 201823) | Saline water microbial communities from Organic Lake, Antarctica - #596 | ecosystem: Environmental > Aquatic > Non-marine Saline and Alkaline > Saline | place: Antarctica: Organic Lake... | reverse complement strand
TGTGTGATGCCCGGCGGAACCATGCCCGGGGTGTGAGCAAAGCCGGACTGCACCCAACGAACCGAGGCGAACGGCATTGCGTCTCGCACTATCCCCCTGGTTCCGTGAGCCAGCACAACTGGATCATCGGCAGCTATATGAATCAGCACATCTCCGGAAGAATGCTGATCTTGGAGTTGGTCTACCTTGAAAGTTGGCAAGCGACCGAAACCAGTCGGCATTTGGGCTTGTAAGCCAAGTTTTTCAAATAAAGCGGGCCCAAAGCCAACATAGGCTGAAAATCTTGCAGCGCCGATTGCAAGCTCCGGTGACGGATCTGCTAGCACTGGTTCGCCCCGTGACAACCGGTCGATGTCATCGGTTATAAGGCTCATGAACCTAAGCATTGCGGCTTTGTCGGTTGTTGGCTTGATGTCAAAAGCAATGAAATTGGTTACGGCTTGCAGGTCTGCCTCGATGCCCATCTGATGATTACCGCGAAAACTCAGTTCCCGCTTGGCCGCGAAGGTCTCCAGGTTTTGGGCACCAACGGCGCCGGCTGCATAAGCACCACCGGTAACACCAATCACACCGGAGGCTGCTGCGGCGGCTCCACCGCCAAGAAACCCTCTACGCGTTACCAAGTTAGTTGTCCACTTCCGTTTCGGAGGAGTGGTACTCCTCATCACCGCCCTCGGCAGGTTTTGCAATAATCCCGTCGACTACAAGGTCATCTGCACCAGTAAAGCTAAAAGTGACTGAAATTTTATCCCCGGCTAACAGGTCCCTAGTTAGTTGCATAAACATCAGGTGGTTCCCACCTGGTTCTAATTCAATGCTCTGGCCGGCTGGGATAGTCAAGCCTGCTTCGGTTTCTTGCATTTTCATTTCACCGTTGATCATTGCCATTTCGTGAACTTCAACCAGGCCGGCGAGGGTCGTCTGGCCGCCTGATAGCACAATCTCATCGCCTGAGTTGTTGGTGAGGGTCCCATAGACGGCAGTCATGCCGCCAGCAGTGGACATCTCAGAAGATTTAACCCAAAGATCGGTGGCCTGCACCTCAACCTGGGTGGAACAGCCTGCCAGTACCAGCAGACTGGAAAGAATTAATGCAAACTTACGCACAGTTTTCCCTAGATGTCGGTGACCGAGGTCATAATTTGATGAGCAATTAGGACCTAATTCTACATGTCGTAGAAACAAGAATTAGGCCAATATTGAAAGCTTCCTGCGACACGCGGACAAATCAAACGGCCTAAAGTTCAAGTTGTGGGTTAATGTTTGAGAAATAACTAAATAAGTGAGAATTTTTGCATTTCATTACTACATGTAGTGGTTTACTGCTAATGTAGGAGATCTGAAACTCGCAAGAAATTCACTAAATCTTTGTCAAAAAAGGGCTCATAAGAGCCCCGGAGAACCCAAGGAGGCGACCATGGCGGTTACCGTTTACACACTTCCAGCTTGTGTGCAGTGCGACAGCACTAAGCGCATGATGCAGCGCAACCAGATCGAGTACGACGAGGTTGACATGAGCCAGGATCCAGTGGCTCTGGACATGATAAAAACCTTGGGTTACACCGCAGCACCGGTAGTTGTTTCAGGCGAGGACCACTGGAGTGGTTTCCGCATGGACCGTATTCAGTCAATTAGCGCCTAGGTAGGTGCTGAGATGTTCGACGTCGTTTACTTTTCTTCGGTTTCGGAGAATACAAAGCGATTTGTCGAGAAACTCGGATACTCAAGTATTCGAATCCCCCTCAAATCAGATGACGCGGCAAGCTTCATCCACGAGGGCGAAAATGTTCTAGTTGTCCCGACCTATGGTTCCGGAAATGACAAGACCACTGTCCCCAAGCAGGTAATCAAATTTTTGAATAATCCTGCAAACCGCAAACACGTGCGTGCCGTGATTGCAACTGGGAACACCAACTTCGGCTCCTCCTATGGATTAGCTGGAGACCTGGTAGCCGCCAAGCTTGGAGTTCCGCTGATTTACAAGGCAGAACTGCTAGGCACCCCGGAAGATATCGAGCAAGTAAAAGAGAGGCTGGAGAAGCTGTGGCTAACCAGGTAATAGAACTAGACGACAACGGAGTTGAAACCGGCAAGACTGGCATCGAAAGTGTCATGAGCTATCACGAGCTCAACGCCATGATCAACCTTTGGGACAACGACGGAAAGCTGCAGCTTGATAAAGACAAGCTCGCTGTCCGCAAGTACTTCCTAGACCACGTCAACCAAAACACCGTTTTCTTCCACTCTCTAAAGGAGCGCTTGGACTATCTGGTTGAGAATGAGTACTACGAAAAAGAGATTTTGGACCAGTACCGCTTCGAGTTCATTGAGGAACTAGAGAAGCTTGCCTACTCCAAGAAGTTCCGCTTTGACGCCTTCATGGGTGCCTACAAGTTCTATACCGGATATGCACTAAAGACCTTTGATGGCGAACGCTACCTAGAGCGCTTTGAAGACCGCGTAGTTATGGTTGCCTTGGCTCTGGCCGAAGGTAAAGAAGACATAGCAATCTCGATGGTTGAAGAAATCGTCTCGGGACGCTTCCAGCCGGCCACCCCAACCTTCCTAAACTGCGGCAAGAAGCAGCGCGGTGAGTTTGTCTCTTGCTTCCTCCTTCGCATTGAAGACAACATGGAGTCGATTTCTCGTGCAATCAACTCAGCCCTGCAGCTTTCAAAGCGCGGCGGCGGTGTTGCCCTGAATCTTTCTAACGTCCGTGAGTATGGAGCTCCAATCAAGAAGATTGAGGGCCAGTCCTCCGGAATCATTCCGGTGATGAAGCTTTTGGAAGACAGCTTCTCCTACGCAAACCAGCTCGGTGCTCGTCAAGGTGCTGGCGCGGTTTACCTAAACGCTCACCATCCAGACATCCTTCGCTTCCTAGACACTAAGCGTGAGAATGCTGATGAAAAGACTCGTATCAAGACTCTTTCGATCGGCGTAGTAGTTCCAGACATCACAATGCACTTGGCAAAAGACAACGAAGACATGTACCTGTTCTCGCCATACGATGTCGAGAAGGTTTACGGAGTACCATTCGGAGATATTTCAGTGACTGAGAAGTACCAGGAAATGGTTGATGACCCAAGGATTAGCAAGCAGAAGATCAAGGCGCGTACCCTGTTTGAGCGCATTGCAGAGCTTCAGTTTGAGTCCGGCTACCCATACATCATGTATGAAGACACCGTAAACAAGGCAAACCCAGTTCAGGGCCGCATCAACATGTCAAACCTTTGCTCTGAGATCCTGCAGGTGAATACCCCAACCACCTACAACGCCGACTTGTCATACGACCAGATCGGTAAGGACATCTCCTGCAACCTGGGCTCTCTGAACATTGCCATGGCGATGGATGGTCCAGATTTTTCAAAGACCATCGAAACTTCGATCCGCGCACTAACCTCTGTGAGCGACCAATCAGACATCGTGAGCGTTCGCTCAATCTCTGACGGTAACCACAAGAGTCACGCAATTGGTCTGGGTCAGATGAACCTCCACGGCTACCTAGCCCGTGAGCACATCCACTACGGCAGCGAAGAAGCACTTGATTTCACAAATATCTACTTCTACACAGTGGTCTTCAACGCAATCCAGGCCTCGAACAAGATTGCAATCGAACGAGGAAGCACCTTTGCCAACTTCGAGAACTCAACCTACGCCAGCGGCGAGTACTTCGATAAGTACGTAACCCAGGCCTGGGAACCACAGACCGAGAAGGTAAAGGAGCTCTTTGCTAAATCAGGAGCCAAGATTCCTACTCAGTCTGACTGGGAGAAGCTAAAGACCTCGGTCATGGCTCACGGTATCTACAACCAGAACCTTCAGGCTGTACCGCCGACCGGATCCATTTCCTACATCAACAACTCCACAAGCTCGATTCACCCAATTGCCTCTCGCATTGAGATTCGCAAGGAAGGAAAGTTGGGCCGAGTTTACTATCCAGCGCCATTCCTATCGGAAGAAACCTGGGACTACTACGACGATGCCTACGAGGTGGGTCCGGACAAGATCATTGATACCTACGCTGTTGCAACCCAGCACGTTGACCAGGGCTTGTCTCTGACCTTGTTCTTCAAAGACACCGCAACCACAAGAGACATAAATCGTGCCCAGATCCACGCTTGGCGTAAGGGCATCAAGACTATTTATTACATCCGAATTCGTCAGCAGGCCCTGTTAGGTACAGAGGTTGATAGCTGCGTCAGCTGCATGCTTTAGGAAACAGGAAAGAAAATTATGGACAAGATCAAGCTAGTAAGCCGACCCGTCAACTGGAACAAGATTGAAGACCCAATTGACATGGACGTATGGAACCGACTGACATCTAACTTCTGGCTGCCAGAGAAGGTGCCCATTTCCAATGATATTCAGTCCTGGGAAACTCTAAAGCCTCACGAGAAGACGCTAACTATGCACGTCTTTACCGGATTGACCATGCTCGACACCATTCAGGGCACAATCGGAGCCGCAGCGTTGCTTCCAGACGCCAGAACTCAGCACGAAGAGGCTGTCATCACCAACATTGCTTTCATGGAGTCAGTGCACGCCAAGAGCTACTCTTCGGTGTTCTCAACTCTGTGTTCGACCGCTGACATCGACGAAGCCTTCCGTTGGAGTGAGGACAACCCGCACCTTCAGAAAAAGGCCGAGATCATCCTTGGTTACTACAAAGGTGACGACCCACTGAAGCGAAAAGTTGCCTCCACTTTGCTGGAGAGCTTCTTGTTCTACTCTGGGTTCTACCTACCGATGTACTGGTCCTCCAGGGCAAAGCTAACCAACACCGCCGACCTGATTCGTCTAATCATTCGCGACGAAGCTATTCACGGTTACTACATTGGTTACAAGTACCAGCTCGCACTGGCTGAAGAGTCAGAAGCTCGTCAAGCGGAGATGAAGAGCTACACCTACGACCTACTACTTGAGCTTTATGAAAATGAAGTGAAATACACAGCAGACCTATACGATGGAATAGGACTTACCGAAGACGTAAAGAAGTTCCTTCGCTATAACGGAAACAAGTCCTTGATGAACCTAGGTTACGACGCACTGTTTCCTAAGGATGAATGCGACGTGAACCCGGCCATCCTGGCTGCACTGTCACCTAACGCTGATGAGAATCACGACTTCTTTTCAGGATCTGGCTCCTCTTACGTGATTGGTAAGCACGAGTCGACAACTGACGACGACTGGGACTTCTAAGGAGGCGAAAATGGATTGCAATTGCTCAAAAGATGGCTGCAGCTGCGGCACCAAGTAGTAGACAACTTGACCAAGCCGGGTGACATAAGTTACCCGGCTTTTTCATGCCCGAACTGAAGAACAAGGTCGACAGCACACTGCTGTTGGCCTTCTACTGGAACTGGTTCGGCGCTTGCCTTTTTCACTAAGGCCACCAACAAAGCATTTGAGCTCAGCTTCCTCTCGGGGCAGACTGAGCAGACTGGTGTGGCCGTCATGACTACCAGCTTGGTGCTACTCAGGTTATAAAAAACCCCCTGCAGTCAGACTGCAGGGGGTTTTTATAAGTAAAGAAAATTACTTTAGGGTTACCTTGCCACCAGCGGCTTCAACCTTTGCCTTGGCTTCTTCAGCAACATCCTTCTTCGCACCCTCAAGAAGGGTTGAAGGAGCTGCGTCAACAAGGGCCTTGGCTTCGCCTAGGCCTAGGTTAGTGATAGCACGAACCTCCTTGATAACCTGGATCTTCTGGTCGCCAGCAGCCTCAAGAATGACATCAAACTCGTCCTTCTCTTCAGCAGCAGCTTCGCCGTCGGCTGGGCCGGCGGCAGCAACAGCAACAGGTGCTGCAGCGCTTACTTCAAATACTTCTTCGAACTTCTTTACGAAGTCTGAAAGCTCAATAAGTGTTAGCTCCTTGAAAGCTTCAATGAGCTGATCAGCAGTCATCTTTGCCATTTTGTTCTCCTATTTGGTTTGGGTAATTAGTCGGACTCTTGCTTTTGACGCAGTGCGTCGACAACGCGGACAGCCCCGGAAGGAAGTGCGTTGAAGGTGTAGGCGGCCTTGAACATCGTTGCCTTGATTGCGCTAGCGACCTTAGCCAATAGCACCTCACGGGTTTCGAGGTCAGCGAGCTTGTTAATCTCAGCTTCGTCAAGATCAATTCCGTCCATGACGGCAGACTTGATAAGAAGCAAAGGATTAGCCTTTGCGAAGTCCTTCAGGGCCTTTGCTGTTATTACCGGGTCGCCGTGAACGAAGGCCAGGGCTGATGGTCCAACCAGCTGGTCGTCGAAAGTGGTAACTCCTGCATTTTTCGCAGCAATTCTCAGAAGGGTGTTCTTTGCAACCACGTATGTTGCGTCATTAACCATTGCACGACGAAGTTGTTTCATCTTCGTCACACTGAGTCCGCGGTATTCAGTCAGAATGACGGTGTTTGAGCTTGTAAACCTTTCGGTTAGCTCGGCTACCTTTTCCTTCTTGTCTGCCATGGCGCTCCTTGTTTGTTTATTGCCGGGGACAAAGGGAACAAAAAAAGCTCCGGCGCTAGGCGCACGGAGCAATACTCAAAAAGAGAATCTCTTCATACACCTGCGCTGGTTTTCACTTTCGTGAACCTTCGTCAGTCGCGGTAAAACTAGAACTAGTTCTTTTGTTTAGCGCGACTTGTACCGGCGGTCTTTGGCTCCGCCCATCTTATTAGGCGTGTGGCGCGACCGCAAGTCATTTCTGACCTTGTTCTTGTTTACAGTGGCAAACCGGGAGTCACCGAAATCAATAGAGTCCACAACCATTGGTGGCGCAATCGGTCCGGCTAATTCTTCAAGCAATTCGTGACCTGGGGTTACGTTGCTGTAGATGGCTTCGCGCTCGGCTCGCTTCAGCAAATCTTCTGCTTTTCTTGAGCGGCCTGATGGCACCATGCAAATTACTGTTCCGCTGCGACCAGCACGGCCGGTACGACCAGCTCGGTGCAGGTAGGTCTTGTATTCTTCTGGCAAATCAAGCTGGATGACCAGCTTGACGTCGTCAACGTGGATACCTCGAGCAGCAACGTCGGTCGCAACCATCACGCGGGCAGCGCCCTTGATGAATCGATCTAGGTTTCTGGTTCGCTGTGCCTGGTTTAGGTCTCCGTGCAGCCGGGCAGTTGGAACCCCAGCGTCGTTCAGGCTTGATGACAATGCCTCAGCGGTTACCTTGGTTCTAACGAACACGATTGATTTTCCAGAGCCCTGAACTAGGCGGTGGAAGATTGCTGAACGATCCTTTGGATCCATAACTAGCACGCGGTGTTCGATGTCCGAAGACTCGTTTACTTCGCCCGGTACTTCATAGACATAAGGTGACGGCATGAACTTCTTGACAAGCTGAGCAACCTCGGAGTCCAAAGTTGCCGAGAAAAGTAGCTTCTGGCTATCCCCTGCGGCCTCCAGGATGCGGTTCACTGGCTCAACAAAGCCCAGTTCACACATGTGGTCAGCCTCGTCGACTACCACTCTTTCTAGTCCGGAAAGGTCAATCTTGCCTTGCGCCATTAGGTCTTCTAGGCGACCAGGGGTTGCAATAGCAATGTCGACGCCGCGCTTTAGGGCCTCGACCTGACGGTGCTGCGGCACACCACCGTAAATGGTAGTGGTGTAAAAACCGACTGATTTAGCAAGCTGTGCCAACTCGCGGTCAATCTGCTGAGCCAACTCGCGGGTTGGAGCAAGAACCAAAGCCTTTGGCTTCAGTGGGACTCTTGGCTGGTTTCCAGCTTTTGCCAAGAAGGCAACAAGCGGGACACCGAAGGCAATAGTTTTTCCGGAGCCGGTTTTTCCACGGCCCAATACGTGGCGGCCAGCCATCGCTGCCGGAATAGTTGCGGATTGAATTGGGAACGGTGTTACAGCACCCATCTTGGCTAGTTCTTGTGTGAGACGCTCCGGGAGATCCATCTCCTGGAAAGTCTCAAAGCTCTCGCCAACTTCGGTGGATTCTAGCTTGTCAAGCTTCTTGTCGCCCTGGAAGGTTTTTCCGGTCTTGGCGCGAGCGTTTGAAAAGTCCTTGTCGCGAGAATCCTCGCGCTGAACTCTGTCAGGTCGCTGCGAATGACGGGGCTTACGTGCTCCATCGTTTGATTGGTAATCGCCCTTGTTGGAGGCGTAGCCCTTTCGACCATTTGATTTGGTCGGCGCAGGCGAATAATTATTATTTGGCATCGTTGGGGAATTCCTTATCTGGTGAATCCGGAGACCCCGAGCTCACGATAGTTAAAGCCTACGACCCGAATGCGAAAAAAGATAGACCTAGTCTATGATTCCGCGGATTTTTAGCTCCGCATGGAGTGTAGCATCGCTCGGCTCCACCAGGAACTTGCCATCGTCAAACTTAATCACCGGAATGCTGGTTTTGCCGGAGATTGCTTGTGACTTGTCTGTATTTTCCTTGCTCTCCTCCACGTCAAATAGGTCATATTCAACACCTAGCGTGTCTAGAAGTGACTTGGAGCGTCTGCAGTCGCCGCACCAATTCGCGCTATACATTTCTATCTTGGCCATTTTTACCTCAACCTAACTTCATTTGGTATTTCCAACAGTCCCCCAGAGTATTTCAATCCCGCTAGTGAAACAATCACAACATCTGCAACCGAATCAAGGGTTTGTTCGCCAATTCCCACCAACAACGCCGCGCCAGCCGACTTGCCTGCCATTAAACCCGCAGGAGCATCTTCAAAGACTGCGCACTCGGATATCGCTATGCCAATTTTTTCAGCGCCCAACAAATAGGGCTCTGGGTCTGGCTTGCCCTTCTTGCCATCGTCGGCAGTCACCAAAGCTTGCGGGGACTCAATTCCGGCTGCAGAAAGCCTGGCCCTGGCCAGTTCAGGATTCGCCCCGGTTACTATGTTCCAGATTCCTGCGGGCAGTGAAGCCAGCAACTCTAGGGTTCCGGCAAGCGGTGTTGTGGAGTGAGCCTGATCAAGTTCAAGCTGGTTTATGTACTCAAATGCATCTTCAAACTTATCTTCAGCGACTAGGCCGGCGACGATGTCACTTGCCCTTCTGCCGTGATATTCAGCCGTGAGACTAAAGCCAGCTTTGTAGCGTTCTCCCCACAAAACCCATGCCTGAAGCGCTCCGGGCATGGAGTCAACCAGTACGCCATCATTGTCAAAAAGTAGGCCTGTTAGGGGTGTTTGCATTTGGTGTTAGTCCTTCTCGGCGTTGCGGGTAACCGTCGTTCGATAGATCCCGAAGGCAGCTAAGGATAGCAGCAGCAGCGCCGGAAGCATGTCCTGAATAAACCAACCAATGGTTGGAGCAGTCATTGTCGGTTGCTGCTCCAAAGCAGTCATGTTTTCTTTCCACTCTGGCCAAGTTTCTAGGTTGGATATCGCCTGAAAACCCATGGCGAAGGCCATCAAGGTAACAACAGCACCAAACACAATTGCCAGAACTAGGTTCAACTTAACGGCGGCTAGACCAACCCTGCGCTCTTTGATCGGAAGAGGACTTGACGACCTTGCCTGGGCGGCGAACCGGGTTCCAATAATGATTGAAACGGCGATTACCGCTTGAATAATCACCCAAATCCAGACATCGAGAGTGGTTCTGGTCAAGTCATATACGACAAGACCGAAGATGATCGCAATCGCGGTTCCGATAATAGGGCTTGCGTAAGCAAGACCGATTGCCCGCTGCAGTTTTTTTCTGTCCTCATCCTTTGCGCCCTCAGGAAGATCTGGTGCATCCTTCCTGAACACAAACGCAGCCAGAATCACATAGACCACCAAGGCCGTCGATAAAACTATTGGCAGATAGACATTCAGTAGCCTGAATCCAATCGCCTGTCCCCCAGAGTCATAAGAATTCCAGGCGCCGAAGAAACTGGCGATTGCGAAGATTGCCCCAGCAACTAGAGATAACACCACGGCCAAGTTGTTGAGTCGATGGGCACTGATTGCCATATTTGAGTCCTGGTGGAAACGAATTCTTAGCGAAAGCCGCTGTCCTGCCAGGCCAAAAAGTGCGAATGCGGTGATGCCAAGAAAAAACAAGTAAACCTCTACCTGAAACATCATCATTGGGCTGAGGCTGGTTCCATCGTCCGGATGGCCTGAACTTCGAAGCAGCGACTGAGTGTAAGAGGCGATCATAAATAGCAGCCAAGCTGCAGCGAGACCAAAAAGTGGCAACTTAATTGCCGTTCTGGCGTTTCCTTTTGGCTTCATGGCTCAAGCCTAGACGCCCTGACCCGGACGAGCTGTGCAGTGCTGCCTAGTGCGCCACGGCAGCCGCTGCAATTATGTGTGAGCCGGTTGGCTGCCAGCCACCGGCGAGAACTGAGGTTGAGGCAAGGCTTCCAGTCTGAGCCACCCACAAACCGGCTCATTGTCTCGATAAATGTGGCACTCTACTTCCAATGAAGTTACGCGATGGAACCTGGAGTTTTGACTCAAGAGATTTGATGCGCGCTCAGTGTCCTCACTGCACCAAGCTCTCGATTGCGAGGGAGCTTCAGCTTCCCGGGCTCCAAATTCTGCTCGATGAGTTTTATGAAAGACCCGACAACATAGCTATCCGTTACGGAAATCGCTTTGAGGCTTCTCTTGAGAACGAGCTAATTAGAAGCCTCGGTGATCTAATCCAAAAGCCCGCAAGCTATGAACCGGCTGACACCCAAAAACTCATGCTCGAGGGAGTTCCGGTCATCTATCAAGGCAGCCTCAAGGGTGGCTCAGGCAGCATGGTCTTTTCTGGTCGTCCCGATTTCCTATTGCGCTCTGACTACCGCTTTGAATTCACTTCGGCTGGTCTAACAGCGTCTCAATTCGGCACATGGACCGGTGGCTACACGGCATGGGATGCCAAGCTTTCCAAAACCGCAAAGCCCGAATACCAAGTGCAGGTGGGGCTCTACGTGGACGTGCTAGAAACCTTGGGCCTGAGTGGCACCGGCACGCACGGCTTAATTCAAGGAAGCCGAGCGATAAACGAGTTTGCTGCCGATGCACTTGTCGCACGGATGAAATCCAAGCGCTCCCAATACCTAGATGAAGTAGGCCGTTTTATTTCTAGCGACCCTTCCGCGATAGCGGATTGTGGTGAGCTGATTTGCACCGCCACTGGCTACTGCGGGATTTGCGAATATCCTAAGCTTTGCCAGCACCAACGATATGAAACCAATAGCTTGCAGTTGGTTGCTGGCATCTCGAAAGCTCAGGTTGTTTCACTTCGAGCAGTCGGCATAAACACCGTTAGAGCACTTGCCGTATTTGAAGGCAGCACAGAAAACCTGAGCGAGGAAAAGACTGCCGTATTGTCCAGACAAGCCAGGCTCCAGCAGCACACCTATGACACCGGTGAGCACGTCTACGAAGTGAAGAATCGGGCGCCGCTTAGTGCCATGCCAGAAGAGAACAGAGGAGATCTATTTTTCGATCTGGAAGGCTTTGTGTTTTCGGCACCCTCGGGTGGCCTGGAATATCTATTTGGGTATGTCACCATCGACACCGGCTCGGAGTTCCATTGGTCTTGGGCTGATGACCGAACGGCCGAAAAAGAGTCCTTCGAGAACTTTATCCGCTTCTTGTCTGCCAGGTTGATTGGCTTCCCGGGCTTCAGGGTCTACCACTATGCAAACTATGAGCTAGCGGCTCTACGCAGGCTCGCAAAGCGTTTCAATAGCCTTGTCGACGAGGTCGAACAGCTAATTGCCGATGGGGTGTTTGTTGATCTCTACCTGATGGTAAAAGCGTCGCTTGTTTTGTCTCAGGAGAGCTACTCAATCAAGAAGCTTGAGAACTACTACGAATTTGAGCGCACTGCAATGGTCAAAGAGGCAATGGGTTCGATGGACTCATATGAGTCCTACTTAGAAAAACTTGAATCAGACCCAAAGGCCGCAGAAACACTGAAGCGCCAGGTGCTCGACTACAACCAAGACGATTGCGTGAGCACGCTGGCGCTAACCAGGTGGTTAAGAACTCTTTAGTAGTCGGATAGATCCAGTGGGATACCAGGACCAAAAGTTGTGGCTACAGAACCCTTCATTAGGTACTTGCCCTTGGCCGTTGATGGCCTTAGGCGAACAACCTCTTCCATTGCAACATCTAGGTTCTCGGTTAACTGCTCCGCGGAGAAGCTGGCCTTTCCTACGATGAAGTGAAGATTTGACTGCTTGTCGATACGGAACTCAATACGCCCGCCCTTGATGTCTGCGACAGCTTTGGCGGTGTCCATGGTTACTGTTCCGGTCTTTGGGTTTGGCATCAAGTTGCGAGGACCCAGTACCTTTCCAAGGCGACCAACTTTTCCCATTAGATCTGGGGTTGCAACCGCAGCGTCGAAGTCGGTCCAGCCGGCCTCAATCTTTGCGATTAGTTCGTCGGAGCCAACTTCATCGGCGCCTGCTTCACGAGCAGCATCTGCAGCTGCACCGTTAGCGAACACGATAACTTTGGCAACCTTGCCGGTGCCGTGTGGCAGCGAGACGGTGCCACGGATCATCTGATCGGCTTTTCTTGGGTCAACACCTATCTTCAGTCCAACCTCAATTGTTGAGTTGGTCTTCTTGCCAGCGGTATCGATTGCTAGGGCGGAAGCCTCCGCAGTGGAGTAAAACTTGCCCTCTTGGATCTTTGCTTTTGCCTCTGTATAGGCTCTTGAGCGTTTTGCCATGCTGCTATTCCTTTCGGTCACAGTAGTGGTTTCTGGGGTGCTACCCCTCCCACGACTATCTAGTTGTTTTGTTGCTTAAAGCTCAGTGGTGACTCCCATTGAGCGGGCGGTGCCAGCGATTATCTTCGCAGCTGCGTCGATGTTGTTAGCGTTCAGGTCCGCCATCTTTGCTTCAGCGATGGAGTGAACCTGCTCTTTAGTTAGCTTGCCAACCTTCACGGTGTGAGGTGTGCCACTACCCTTTGGAACTCCAGCTGCCGTCTTGATTAGCTCAGCGGCTGGGGGTGTCTTCAGGATGAAAGTGAAGCTACGGTCTTCATAGACTGTGATCTCTACTGGAACAACGTTGCCGCGCTGGTCTGCGGTTGCGTTGTTGTATGCAGTACAGAACTCCATAATGTTTACACCGTGCTGACCCAGTGCGGGTCCGATCGGTGGAGCCGGGTTAGCAGCGCCTGCCTGGATCTGTAACTTAATCAGACCGGTGATTTTCTTTTTGGGTGCCATTTTTCTATCTTTCCTTAGTTCAGCGGACCGACCTGGTCAAAGGCCAGTTCTACCGGAGTCTCACGTTCGAATAGTGAAACCAAAACCGTAACCTTGCCACTTTCTGGCTTGATTTCGGAGATTGTGCCTGGAAGGCCGGCAAAAGAACCGTCCTTGATCAAAATGCTTTCGCCGATATTGAAGTCGATGTTGACCGGGATAGACCTTGACTTTGCCTTGCCACCAGGGCCGTTTCCAGCAGCCTTGGCACTCTTTACCTCTTCGGTCTCTTCTGGGGTGAAAAGTGACTTCAGCATTTCGAATGCCTCTGCCGGACGAAGTGGTGTTGGGTGCTGGGAGTTGCCAACAAAGCCGGTTACGGCTGGTGTGTGGCGAACCAGGGTCCAGCTGTCCTCATTGAGCTCCATGCGAACTAGCACGTAACCGGGAATGCGGACCTTAGAAACCAGCTTGCGCTGACCGTTTTTGATCTCAATGGACTCTTCCATTGGAACTTCGATCTGCAAAATGTCATCGCCACCGGCAAGAGCTGCCTTACGGGTTTCAATGTTTTGCTTCACGCGACGCTCGTATCCTGCGTAGGAGTGGACAACGTACCACTTGCCATCTAGGCCACGAAGCTCTTCGCGGAATTTCAAGTATGGGTCGGCTTTTTCAACCACTGGCTCCTCGGCTACTGCCTGTGCCGGTGCCTCGGCTGAGTCTTCTGCTGCCGCTTCTGGCTCTACTGCTTCGTCGATAGCCTTCTCCTCGACCGCTGGAGCCTGGTCGGTAGCTTCGCTCAATTCTGCTGCGTCGGTCTCGACGCTTTCGTCAACCGCAGGCTCAACCGTTTCGGCATCGTCTGTGGCTTTGGCGTCGTTTGCGACGTCACTGAAATTTAGATCTGACATTTATTACTCCTTATCCTGCGAACACAAAGGTCACGACGTTCAGGAAAACCCAGTCAAGAGCGGAAATGAGGACCATCATTACCGCAACGAAGCCTAGGACCACTCCGGTGAAGTTGACCAGTTCCTTACGAGTAGGAGTTGTTACCTTGCTTAGCTCAGCAAGTACTTGGCGAATAAATAGCGCTGCCTTCTGGAAAGAGTTCTTTGCCTTAGCAGCATCGGCTTGCGCCTTTTCTACTAAGTCCTCTGAAGCCTTTTCGTTCTCTTCTGCCAACTTAACCTTCTTTCTTCGCAGGGCGGACAGGACTCGAACCTGCAACCTGCGGTTTTGGAGACCGCTGCTCTACCAATTGAGCCACCGCCCTGTGTGTGACATCGCCACCAACCGTTACTTAGCACAAGGCTTGGTTTCAAGTGCCATCTGGGAAAGACACACTCATAGATTGAATCTATTTAAGTGAATTTCGCCAGAATAGTTATCGGCAGATGTCAACTTAAGTAAGTGTAGAGGGTTATTTCAAGCATTGCAACGGGTAATCAACCACCGTCAGCCCAATCCGCAACTATTCTTGATGCATGTCTCACTCAAGAATTTCAAAGCGAATTAATGCCATTGCAGAATCTGCGACCCTGAAGGTCGACAGTAAGGCCAAGGCCCTGATTGCAAAAGGACGCCCGGTCATCTCTTACGCCGCCGGCGAGCCAGATTTTCCCACACCAGAGCACATCGTTGAGGCAGCCGCAATTGCAGTCCGAGACCCTAAAAACCATCGCTACACCCCGGCAGCAGGACTACCGGAGATGAAAGAAGCGATTGTTCAAAAAACCCTTGAGGACAGCGGAACTACAATAACGCCGAACCAAGTAATTGTTACTAACGGTGGCAAGCAGGCTGTCTACCAGGCGTTTCAGGTCATTCTCGACGATGGCGACGAGGTCTTAGTCCCCGCCCCCTACTGGACCACTTACCCCGAGGCAATCAAGCTTGCCGGCGGTAAGAAGGTCGATGTTTTCGCTGGATCCGACCAGGGCTACAAGGTAACCGTTGAGCAGCTAGAGGCCGCATACACGCCAAAGACCAAGGCGTTGCTAATTTGCTCACCGTCAAACCCAACCGGCGCTGTCTACTCAAAAAAAGAGTTAACCGACATCGGACACTGGGTCGCAACCAAGCATAATCTTTGGGTCGTAAGTGATGAGATTTATCAAAACGTGGTCTACGACGGCATCCGCGCCTACTCAATAACCGAGTTAGTGCCTGAGCTCGCAAACCGCACCATCATGGTGAACGGTGTTGCCAAAAGCTACGCCATGACGGGATGGCGTCTGGGTTGGATGATTGCCCCGGACGATGCCACGAAGGCCGCAGGCAACCTGCAGTCTCACCTGACTTCGAATGTTTCAAACATCTCGCAGCGAGCTGCTATTGCCGCAATAACCGGCGATCAAGAGCCGATCAAAAAGATGCTGACCGCCTTTGACCGCAGACGAAAACTAGCGGTGACCGAACTAAACAAAATCCCTGGAATGCTGACGCTAAAACCGGAGGGTGCGTTCTACGTCTATCCGGACGTGAGTGGCTTGCTTGGGAAAGACTGGGCCGGAAAACAAATCGCAACCTCCCTAGAGCTTGCAGACATGATTCTGGAAGAGGCTGAAGTCGCCTTGGTTCCGGGAGAGGCTTTTGGTCCAAGTGGTTATTTACGCATGAGCTATGCACTTAGCGATGACCAGTTACTCGAGGGCATTCAGCGACTTCAAAAGCTTTTTAGTTAGTCCTAGAAACCAATCAAATTAGGTTCTGGAATCAAGTTGATTCCCCACCTAGCAGCAACGCGTTCTTGAATGAGCCTTGCTAATTCAAGAATCTCAGTACTGGTTGCTCCTCCGCGGTTGGTAATCGCCAGAGCGTGCTTATTCGAAATTGCGGCCTTTGATCCAGGTATTGAGTAGCCCTTGGGAAAGCCGGCATTTTCAATTAACCAACCGGCTGAGAGTTTTACCTGGTCCTCATTTGGCATCTTCCAGCGCTGCATTTCATCGGGAAACTCAGTGCTTTTTTCAAGACTCACCACTGGGTTGGTGAAAAAGCTTCCGCATCCGACGCTATCTGGGTCTTCCGTGCTGATCACCATGCCCTTTGAACCGCGAAGTTCCAAAACTGTTTTTCGAACTTGCTCCAATGGCAGCGCTGAGCCGTACTCCGCGCCGACATGCTCCGTGATTTGGCCGGACTTCATCGGAACGCTCATTCCGGCTAGTTTCTGCAATCGAAATTCGACCCAGCCAGCCAGTCCCTCAAGTCCGTGCTTAAGAGCACTGTCACGGTAGGAAAATTCAAAGTAGCTTGCGGGCCTAATCATTACCTCGGCGGAATCTTTTTCCAAGAACTCAACCTGAGTGATGACGTCGGAAACTTCTTGCCCGTAGCCACCAACGTTTTGGACCGGTGTGGCCCCGACGCTGCCTGGAATACCGCTCATCGCCTCAATACCCGCATAGTCATTTGCTACCGCCCAGGCGACAAACTCGTCCCACGAATGCCCCGCCTGAACCTGGACCGTCACTGATTCTTGGTCTTCGGAAACTATTTCGACGCCGCGGTTTGTGACGTGCAAGACCGTTAGCTCATCAAGGTTTTCCGCAAAAACTGTGTTTGAGCCACCGGCCAGAATGTGAAACTGCTCGTCAGTATTCCAAAGTTTAATGGCTGCGCTGTAAAGCTGATCGGTATTACTGCAGGTGATTATTGCCCTTGGTACTCCACCAACCTGCATGGTGGTTAGAGTGGACAGGCTTACCGGAGCGCTACTCAAAGCTGAACCCAAACTTGCGCTTTGCCCAGAACGTTGTTGCCCTCAAAGCTAGTTTGCAGATCGATTCTTGCTTTTTTTTCCTCTAAGTCGAGTTCGGCAACCTTCGCGACCACCATGATTACGGCCTGGCCGTTTGCAGGAACGGCGACTGGTTTGGTGAACCTCACGCCGTAGTCAAGAATCTTTCCAGCATCACCAAGCCAACTAACCACAGGTTCAATTGACAAGCCCATCGTAAGCATTCCGTGAGCAAGGACGCCTGGCAAGCCAACACTGACGGCCACTTCATCACGATAGTGGATTGGGTTGAAATCCCCAGAAGCTCCGGCGTATCGAACCAATGCATCCCGGTCTAGGTTGAATTCTTTTTCAGCGACGATGTCGCCAACAGCTAATTCAGTGATCTCAGGCATCTTCGCCCCTAACCACCAGAGTCGAAATTGCGGTGCAGACAAGTGTCTGACTCTCGTCAAAAATTTCAGTGTCGAAAACCACCATGTGGTTGCCTCCCAGGGACTTTACGCTCGCCACCGAAAGCTCGCTAGTCAGCAGATCGCCGGCGATTATCGGCCGCTGAAAGACAAATTTCTGTTCACCGTGGACAACCCTGGAAAAATCAAGCCCGGCTTCTGGGTCAGCGATAACAAGCTTTAGACCGAACTCTTGAAGCACTATTGGGAAAGTTGGTGGCGCGACCAGATCACTGTGGCCAGCAGCCTGAGCTTTAGTTAGGTCGATTGATTCTTCGGACTCGAAAGTGGCTCTTGCGAACTCGCGTATTTTTTCCCGGCCAACTAGGTACGAGACCGATCTCGGATATCGCTTGCCTTGAATGTTTGGATTAACCATGGATGTAAGGGTAATGCCTTGGTAGCGGGAGCGGGACTCGAACCCGCGACCTCACGATTATGAGTCGTGCGCTCTAACCACCTGAGCTACCCCGCCGCGTTTGATCCGAAGACCGAGCCCCGAGACAGGTTTGAACTGTCGACCCCTTCCTTACCATGGAAGTGCTCTACCACTGAGCTATCGGGGCGCTACCATTACGGCAACCGAAGAAGATTAGCACTAGCGCACAGCGCTAGGCAAACGCCAAATTTGTAAATCTAATTCTGCTGCGTCGTAACGAATTTTTCCACCGACTACTCGAAGCGAACCATGGCCGAAAAGGTTTGTCGCCCCTTCAACGCCGCTGATGGCATCCCTAGAAAATTCCAGCTTCCGCTCTCTACCCCTGGAGGCAATAACTAGCACCGATTCAGTCTTGGATTCCCTGACAAAAGCAATGGCTTCATTTGAGGCATATAGCCAACGCATTGACCCTTCGGTTAAACCGCGATGGCGCTTTCTTATCTGCGAAAGCTTCGCATAGGTCTCGATCATGGAAGAATCAGTTTCACGCTCACCGTTCCATGGCATTGGTGTTCTCGATCCTTCGCCGGTTTCGGCATCTAGGCCCAATTCATCTCCTGCATAAACATGAGGAATTCCAGGGAATGTGAACTGTAAGCCAGCGGCAACCCGTTGCGCCCCAGGAATCGCAAAGGTTTTGAACCTTCCGGTCTCATGGGTGTCAAGCGCGTTCAGGTTGTGAAGACGCAAGTGCCAAGGGGAAGTTCCGGCCAGGCAATTGTGGAGCTGGCGCAGTTCATCACCGGAGATGGCCTTGCGGCCTAAACCAATTTGGGCCTCTTCTTTGTATTGATTGGTGTTCCATAGCCAGCGCCAGGTTGGTTTGGTGAAATTGGCATAGCTCAATGTCGCTGAGAAGTTATGGCCCTGAACTTGGTCAGAAGAATCTGAACCAAACTCACCAATTAGGAGGCTGTCCGCATTGGCCTGAGTCATGGTTTCTCGAACGGTGTTTGCAACCTGTTGGTTGTAATCGTCCTGTCGAAGCCGACCCATTGCGCCAGCTTCGGCTATCCGCCAGCCATCAAGCTGAAAAGGTGCCTTTAGGCCTCTGGCAATGACCGAAGCCTTGCCCTCGATAAGGCGCTTTCTGATTTCCGCAGAACCCCAGTTGAACTTGGGCCGAGTCTCGGCTGTGCGCCACGAATCGTAAATGGTGTTGCGTTCAGCAAAGTAGTAGAAACCGCTCTCGGGGGCGCTTGGCTCTTTAAACGCCGACACGAACCACTCGTGAGTGTTCGCTGAATGATTCAGACTCAACTCCCCGATGACCTTGATGCCCATCTCGTGCGCCTTAGAAACCAAGCTCGCAAGAGCACTGTTGCCGCCGAGCACTGGGTCAACCTGGTCAAAACTCCTAGCGTCATAGCGATGACTGGAGCCGGCTGGGAAAAACGGCGTGAGTTGCAAAATAGTGGCGCCAACTTTTTTGAGATGATCCAGGTGATCTTCGATTCCCTTTAGGTCACCGCCGAAAAACTGCTCGTTCACGCCGTTGCCGCGGGCCTTAACGGCACTGTTCCAAGTTTTCGGTTCGGCCCATAACGGCGCCTCTCGCTTATCTGCTTGCGCCGAACGAGCGAACCGGTCCGGCATCACCTGATACAAAATGGCACCAGTTGCCCACTTCGGGACAGTGTTGTGGGTGTTGATTCTGAAATCATCGCGATCTGGCTGATCCAAGTCATGAAAACCGGTGGCGTTTAGCCAGAAGCTCTCACCCTTGGTGTTTTCCAAAAAGAATCGATAGTGAACCTCGGGATTTGAAATCACGATTACGCCCTCGTACCAGTCCCAGCCGTGACGATGAATTAGTGGCTTTAGGGCCGGAGTGAATACCGATTGACCCGAGTCACTTTTCCGAATTAGTACCTGTTTCAGCTTGCCAATCGAATTGTGAATGCGAATGCGAATCTTGATTTTGTCGCCAAGTTGCGGGCGTTGATTTGCAACATAGAGTGCCGAACCATCGTGGTGAGGTTGCAGATCTAGATCGGGCATAGTTACAAACTACTATCCCCCGGGTGGCACAAGCGTGAGGATGAACACAATGAAAGTTCGAAAGTGTGGGAGTAATCCCACAAAAACTGGCCGGCTAATCCCCGATAGCCGCAGCTATTTCGTCACACATTTTTTGCCACAGAACACTTGGTTCATCGTCATCGCGCAAGATTGCCATTTGAGCCTGGCCCCACGGGAACCAGACCGAATCCATTTCGGGCAACACCGGCCTCGGCACCGCATTGATTCCGGCCCTGCCAAATTGGTAAGGAACCTTGTAGTCCTTGGCTTTTTCTAGCGCCGTCATATTTGAAGGCGTGCGCCCGGTTGCTTGGAACAGCGCAATCTGCCCGGGGTCGCTGCCTAGGTAATCAACAATGAACTTGGTCGCAGCACTTGGATCGCTGGCGCCAGCACTCAACATTGCTCCCCGGACCTCTAAAAAGGGACTGGCAACCTGGCCACCAGCCGACGGGACTTGGTAGGCATTCCAACCGTCTTCACCAAAAGTTTCAGTGAACCATTCTCCGTTCCACGGACCCGTGATCCAGCAGCCTTTATCGCCATCAATCAGCTGCTTTTTGATAACGCCTTCGCTGTTAGAAAGATCAAACAGCGAGGCGTTTTCAGAAAGCCAATTGGCAAAGGCAAAGCCCGCTTCATTTTCTAGAGCCATCTTCAAATCTCCAGAGTTAGCTTCGTCGACCTCAAAAACACTCGAACCAAAAGAAGCTTGAATCGGGTAGAGGTGATACGGGTCACCGGTTCCATCGTTGAGCGAAACCGCAAGGCCGGCATCGGTCACCTCTTTAAAGGTCCCAGGAGCACTGGGCATCGCGGACTCTGTGCAAACAAGCGCCACGCTCTCTTGCGCATAGGGCATTCCATACTGCTGACCGTCGTGGCTAAAGGCTTCCACTGCTCCGTTATTGAGACCAGTTTCAGCACCATTCAAGTCAAAGGATGCGATTAGGCCGTTTGATAGAAAACCACGTTGCAGGTTGTGAGGACCGAGCACTATGTCTGGGGCATCACTGGTCCCGCTCAAAAACTCGTTGCCAAGGTCAGTTTTTATTACCAGGTCAACCCGGGTGCCGGTGTCGGCCTCAAATTGCAGCGCTGCGGCCTCAAGACCCATGGCTTCGGCCTCATCTAGCCAAACTGTTATTGGGCCCTTTTGCACTGCAGTTTCTGGACTACTCGTATTCACGGCTGGAACGGATGCACTGGAGATGCAACCAGACAGAGTCAGCGCGGAAGCAATAAGTAATCCAACAACGGAAGCCGCACTGTGCTTGGCTATTTTCACTCGAAGCCCTTTCGCCGGAGCTGGTAATAGCTTTAGATAATAACCAAGAATTGCTTGTCACGAATTCTCCACAGGGTTAGCGAAGGATTCGCCGTCGGACTCCTGTCCGCCGCTTGGCTAATGCCCTAGTCCGCAAAGTCCTTACGCGGCCACCAGAAGTACTTGCCGGTCATAAATGCGAGCGCCGGAACAATCACGGTTCTAACCAGCAAGGTGTCAAGAAGCACACCTAAGCAAACAATGGTTCCAACCTGTGCCAAAGCAATAAGTGGCAGCACACCCAACACGGCAAACACCGCTGCTAGCAAAATACCCGCTGAGGTTATTACTCCACCGGTCGCTCCAAGCGCGCGCTTCATGCCCTCGCGGGTTCCATGCTTCTTTGCCTCTTCTTGGGCCCTGGAAACAAGGAAGATGCTGTAATCAACACCGAGTGCCACCAAGAACAGGAAGGACAAGATAAATACCGAGATGTCCAGTGCCGGAAACCCGAAGACATTCTGGAAAATAAACCAGCTGGCACCAACCGCCGAGAAGAACGAGCCGACAACCGCAATCAGTAGCAGTACGGGTGTCAACAAAGATCTCAGCAACAGAATCAAAATTAGGAACACAGAGATGAGTATCAGTGGAATCAACAGCGCCTGGTCTCTAGCTGTGGCATCCTCAACGTCCAAAGTCGTGGCATCCTGCCCGCCAACTAGAGCTACCGTGCCATCTGGCAGTGCATCAAGTGCACTTCTGAGTTCCCCGATTACGGTCAGTGCTTGGGCAGACTCCGGGTTGGCGTTTAGCACCGCATCAACCTGGGTGATTTCACCGTTGGTGGCGCCGATTCGAACTTCATCAACACCACTGACGCTCTCCGCAATGGTTACTGCTGCATCAACCTGTGCGGTGGATATAATCATCTGGGTTGGTGTGGCACTGCCGGCCGAAAAGCTTTCCGCAAGAACCTCTTGCCCAACCACTGCCTCAGGTTTTTCAATAAACACCTCATTGGCGCTCAAACCAGTCTTAACCCCTATGCCGCCGGAAGCCAAAATAGCCAGCACTGCGACTCCCGCCGACGCCACGATAACCGGGCGCTTTGAAACACCCTTACCGAGCTTTGCCCACAGGGACTTGTCGTTTCGATTTATGCCGCCGAATTTTGGAATAAGTGGCCAAAAGATGCCTCTTGGGAAAATCACGAGTGCTGCTGGCAAGACCAACAAACCGGCAATCATGGCAACCACGATGCCAACGGCAGCAACTAGACCTAGGACCTGCCTGCCTTCAATTTCGGCGAGCAACAAGAGCGCCAAGGCCACGGCAACCGTGAAGCCGGATGCCAAAATAGCTGGGCCTGCGCCGCGCAAAGCAACTCGCATTGCTTCACGCCTATCAGCATGACCGAGTAGTTCTTCTCGATAGCGAGCAATCAGCAATAGGGCATAGTTCGTCCCTGCACCAAACACCAGCACCGAGACAATGCCGGTCACTGATCCATCCGGTGTGAACCCTAGGGCTCCAGCGACCCGCCCAGACAAAATTCCGGCCATTCCATCAGCCACTCCAACAACGGTCAATGGGATCAGCCAAAGCACTGGAGAGCGGTAGGTAATCAGCAGTAGCAGTGCGACCACCGAAGCGGTGATTGCCAAAAGATTGAAGTCTGCTCCAGCAAACACGGACCCAATGTCGTTGATAAACGCCTCAGGGCCAGTTACGAAAACTTCCATCTGACCCGGCATTCCAATCGCAGCTATTTCACGAATTGAATCAACCCGGAGGGAAATTTCTTCAAACACTTCGGTTATTTCAAGTGGCACAGAAATCAGTGCGGTCGTGCCGTCATCCGATATCGCAGCTGGTGGCAGGAACTTGTCGCCTTGAACCTCAAGATTTGTAAATTCCAAAAACTTTTCGTTCGCGCCACCGGAAAGCATCATCGTGTTTTGGTCGAACTCACCTTCGAGCCAGGCCAGCTGCTCTGCGGTGAACTGAGTGTCGGAGGTGTAAACGACAAATGCTGCCGAAGCATCGGAGCTAGGCAGCTGATCCTGCAACGCCAGCACCTGTGCAGATTCGGCACTGTCTGGCAATCCGGTTCCAGGTGTAGTTTCTGCTGCCGGGGTGTTTAGGACAGTGAAGGCAAGGCCTGCAAAGATAAGCGCGATCAGCATGGTGGCAGGGGCAGTCTTTTTGCCGGTTATAAATCGAATTAGGCCGTTCAAATTTTGAATCTCCGCTCTTAAAGTCCAAATCTAAGCCTACAACAAGGGCGTTCAACGAAAACGAACTCACCATGACGGGATCTTTGTGGCAAGTGAGGTGTCATACGCCAGGACATAGTTCCCACCTGCGTCCGGACATGATTCTGGCATGAAGCGGGAGATAGTTCTCACACCAATCCAAGTAACCTTCAATAGCGTGGGTTCGAAAAAAGCCTTGATGTTCACAACATAGTTCCCTGCAATATTGGGCATGTCGAAATCAAATGCCATCGTGTTATCCGTTGTTCAACAGGGTCTTAGTTCTGATGAGGCGGCCCGGAAATTCAGGGTCTCGAAGCGCTGGGTCAACAAACTGCTAGTCAAATACCGATCCGGCGGGTTAGCGGCGCTCAAGCCCTTGAGCAAGCGCCCTTTGACTGCCCCAAATAAAACCCCACAATCACTTGAGAATCAAATCGTAAGACTCCGCCTCGAGCTCAAAGAGCAAGGTTTTGATGCAGGCCCGGCATCAATTGCCGCAAGGCTCAAACTCGCTGGGAGAAAACCGCCTGCAATCTCCACAATTTCTCGCATTCTTCACAAACATCAGTTGATCATCCCGCAACCCAGAAAGCGGCCTAGAAGCAGCTACATCCGCTTTGAGGCATCTCAAGCCAAATGAAACCTGGCAGTCAGATTTCACGCACTGGAGACTGGAGGATGGAACCGATGTTGAGATCTTGAACTTTCTAGATGACCACTCCAGGTTTCTACTTGGCTGCAGGGCCTTTATCCCAGTTACTGGGCGCCACGTTGTTGATCTGTTCCTAGAGCTTGTTGCTGAGTTTGATGCTCCCCAATCCACCCTGACCGATAACGGCCGGGTCTTCACAGCCAGGTTTGGCAATGGTCGAAACGCCTTTGAATACAAGCTGCAAGACCTAGGCATCTTGCAGAAAAACTCTTCTCCCAACCACCCACAAACTCAAGGAAAGATCGAGCGGTTTCACCAAACCCTAAAACTTCACCTCGCGCAAAAACCAAGGGCCACATCGGTTGCGATGTTGCAAAAACAGTTGAACTACTTTCGCGACCGCTACAACAATGACCGTCCTCACAAAGCGCTAAATGGCAATATCCCAGCCTTCGCTTATCTAAAAACGCCGAAGGCTTCGCCGCAAGACTCAAGCAATTTCGACGGAATTCGACACCGGATTGACAAGGTTGATTCAACAGGCAAAGTGAGTTTGCGAAGAGCTGGAAGCATGCACCACCTTGGAGTTGGCCGAGCTCACTTCGGAATCGCTGTCATCGTTCTAACGACTAAGACTCATGCAAGCGTTATTAATCCCGCAACCGGAGAACATCTGAGCGAGAACCTGATTGAGCCAAACAAGGGTTACTGGCGAAACCAACTGAACCCACGGAATTTGTGATTTCGTGGGTTCAGTTGGGAACGATGTCCCGACTCATGACAATTTGTGGCAAGTGAGGGATTCGAACCCACGAAGTCGATGACAGCTGATTTACAGTCAGATCCCTTTGGCCGCTTGGGTAACTTGCCAGTGCAACGCACTTGCGTGGAGGCAAATGCGTTGCGAAAAAGAGCATCGGCAAAATGCCTTCGATGGAAACCAGCTAGAAAGATTCGCCAGGGTAATCGGAACCTAATAACCCAGCGGGCCCTACTAACCAAGACCTCAGTCCAAGTTGAGTAGGTGTAGGTTGAGTGACGGGGATGATTTTCCGGCCCCCAAGTGAATTGTCAACAAATCCACATAATTTAGGGGATTAAATTGCACAACAGAACTAATTTCAATTTTCGTACAGTGACCGCAGTCACCTCCGTTTTGTCCTTGATACTCGCTGGTCTGGTATTTTTGGCGGTCCCGCCAAGCCTTGCAGCATCGCCGGCAACCATCAGCTTAGGAGCGGCAAGCAGCTTCGGGGTTTTGGCTAAGGGCTATGTAACATCCGGAACCAACAGCACAATAAATGGCGACATCGGTTCTGGGGCAGCGATTACCACCGGAGCCGATAACACCATTAGGGGAAGTGTTTACTCTTCGATGGCAACAACCACCGGCGCCCGCAATATCTTGAGTAGCGACATCTTTGCCGGGGCCGCCATAACTCTTGGCGCCGACAGCTCTGTCGGGGGAAGCGTGTATGCGGTTGCCGCAATCACCTTGGGGGCAGGTTATACCCTGGCAGGTTCACAGAACCCGAATCAAACTTCGATTAATTCTCGTTATCCCGCAGCTCTCACCGCACTGGAAGCGGCAATTCTGGACGGAGCAAGCAGAACCAGCTCGCAAATCCCCACGGCGCTGGGGGGGAGCACTTTAATTCCCGGGGTCTACTCGGCGGTGCCAGGCGGGTTTTTAACGCTAACTGGGACTCTGACTCTGGACGCCCAGAATGATCCGAATGCGGTCTTTATTATTAGAAGCGATAGCTATTTGACTGCGGCCGCGAGCTCCTCAGTCGCGCTGATTAATGGCGCAAGTCCCGAAAATGTTTTCTTTGTAGTCGGCGGGTATCTAACCCTCGGTGCCTCTGCAAGCTTTGCAGGCAACATTCTTGCGACCGGAGACGTGAACATTGGTGCGAACGCATCGGTTAAAGGTCGCATTTTTTCGAAGGCCGGGTTTGTCAAATTTGGTAATAACAACCCGATGACTACCTACGGAGTTGTTGGGATTGGAACAACCTTGCTCCAGGCTCCGCTGGCTCCATTGCTACAGACCCCCAACCGCACCGCCGACGGTTTTGTCCTTAGCATCGGTAATTACGATGCTGGCTATTCCTGGTCCGGAACTGTGACCAACGGCGGATCGGTTTTGATTGGAGGAACCGGGGTCGTAACCGTTACCGGCTTGGCCCCGAACACTTCGGCCACGGTCACAATCATTACTCAAAGATCTGGCTACACCCAAGGGTCTGCCACCAGGGTAGCCGCTTCGCTAAAACAGGCCCTAATTCCGATTCTGACGGCGCCGGTTTCAGACAATACCGGATTCATTTTCAGCATCGACAACTACGACGGTGACTATTCTTGGGCTGCAACCTCGACCAATGGCGGTTCGGCAGCCATTAGCGGAACCGGCGAAGTGACTGTGACGGGCCTTTCTGCGAATAAAAGCTCAACGGTGTTAATCAAATCCACTAGGGCCGAATTCGCTCCCGGAACCAAAAGCATCACGGGGGGCTCACTTAGAGAGGCGCTCACCCCAAATCTCACAGTTCCAACTAGATCCGCCACAGGGTTTACCTTCCAGATCACAAATTACGATTCGAGCTTCACGTGGTCTGGAACCGCGACTAATGACGGCTTGGTTGCAATCAGCGACGCAGGAGTTGCAACCGTTACCGGTCTAGCTGCAGACAACTCGGCGACGGTAACAATAACAGCCAGTAAGTCCGGGTTTGCCAACGGATCAACCACCGTGGTCGCATCCTCACTGGGTGAAGCGCTAATTCCCGTTCTGACCGTTCCGACTGCTTCTGCAACCGGCTTTATTTTTAAAATCCTGAACTACGGTCCGAACTGTTCTTGGTCTGGTGCTTCCACGAATCAGGGAATAGTGGTCATCGATACTTCTGGAAACGTTTCGGTCACCGGCTTAGACCCCGACACCAGCGCTACGGTCACCATTACTGCTATCCAGCAAGGATGCGCCGCTGGGTCAACTGCAGTGACCGCAACCTCTCTAAAAATGGCGCTTAATCCGCTGTTCTCTAGCCCAACCTCAGCAAATGGCGGATTCACCTTCCAAATCACAAACTACGACCTGAGCTTTGCCTGGTCCGGAATCGCCGTGAACGCAGGGCTGGTAGCAATCAGCGGCACGGGGTTAGTCACCCTCACCGGTTTGGCGGGAAATACCTTTGCAACCGCTGCCATTACAGCGACCAAGACTGGGTTCGCCCCGGGCACTCAAAGCCTGGGTGGCAAATCTCTCACACCAAGCTCAGCCCCGAGCCCCAGCATTCCTTCGGGTAGCACCACACCGGAAAGTTCGGGGGCTTCCAATATCACCCTCATGGCAACAAGCCAAGGCGCCGGTTTAATTCCAAGGATTGAGGTAGTTCCGGGAGAGAGCACAGATACTCGGTTGGTCGAATCTGCCAATCCTCCAGGCTATGAGGAAACCGAATACTTCATGATTGAAGGGGTCGTGACCGATTTCGCCGGTCAACCCGTTGCTGGTGGAACGTCGACAATCGCCGGGGAGGGAGTGCTTTTCAACACCGGCTCCTTAGCTGAATCCACAAAGCAAAACTACAAAATTGGGTCAATCTCAGTTACCACATCAGCTAAAGGCGAGTATTCGATACAAGCTCGCTCTAACATCGCCGGCGAGCACATCATCACCGTGGACTACGGTGAGGCCATTCAGCCCAAAGTTATTACTTTCCAGCAGGCTTTGGGCTCATCCGGATCTAGGTTGGAGATAGAAGCACCGAAGAGCACGATGGAAGCCAGGTTCGAGGTAACCGTTTCGCTTCAGGATGTCTTCAGTAATCCGGTTCGCGTCTCAGATACCGGGAAGTTTTTCCTGAAATACGAAGGCTTGGGCACCGCAAGCGAAACTTCCGACACTACGGATATTGACGGGTTGGCCTCGTTCACAGTGAATCTTGACGGCCAAAGAATCGGAATTGGAACGGTCACAGCCAGCTATGACGGCGATGGAGATCCTGCAACTCTCGTAGACAACTTGGTGGTAACTCAGAAAATTTACCTCGGTCAGCCAGCGCCTCCAAGACAGAAAATTACAGTTGGCACCCTAAAAGGTTATGTTGTCATCTACTCACTTGGACACCAGGGCGATCGGCTCTCGGCAAAGGTGGGAAATGACTGGGTGATTGTTCCGGCAATACCAAAATCTCCCAACTTTCTTTTTCGCTTCGCTAAGCCTGTAGGTGCGGGAGTGGACGTAGCAGTGCGCGTTTACATCAATCGGGTCCTTGTGGGCATAACTTACCTCACCACTAAATAGTCAGTTCAAATAGTCCCGCCAAATACCCCAATCAAATAGGGCGGCACGTGACTGGGCTATTGGATGATCAAACGGCCCGTTGCTCGACAAATCCACGCAAGATTCTGAACGGAGCTCGGTAGTGCCGGTTTTCCATCCAGCTGATGTGCTGTTTTCTGTCGGAAAACAAACACCTAGCTAACGTCTTTTGGCTACAGGATTCCACTAAATAAAATTAGGCGGCTAACTCCCCTTACTGGGAAGTCAGTCTTATAAGGTCGGAGTGCGGCTAGCTAATCGCGGCACCCCGAGGAATGGCTGTAAACCCTAAGATTTTAGGCACCCTTGCAATGGATTATAAAAACACAATCTAAATTTGGCATGAGCATTTCTGTTTTCTAGATAGCCATTTCGATAGCCGTGGGAATGTCAGCAAATCCAAGCCAAGCACCCAAACAAGGAGCGCTAAACCGCTTCCAAGAATTGGGCTATGTCGAAGATTAGTCTGATGACCCGCTGGTACCCAGCAAAGACAAGCCCAATCAGCATGGTTCAGAGATTAGTCTTCATGGCAATTCTAAAGAGAGCCTGGCTATTGAAGTTTTGGGTGTCCATGCATAGATTCCGGATCGCGACCCACGACACAGGCGGTTATCAATGAAAGGCCCCGAACTGCGGGGCCTTTGTGGCAAGTGAGGGATTCGAACCCACGAAGTCGATGACAGCTGATTTACAGTCAGATCCCTTTGGCCGCTTGGGTAACTTGCCAGTGCAACGCACTTGCGTGGAGGCAAATGCGTTGCCAGAAAAGCTTATAGGAAAATGCCTAGCAGACAAACCATGAGCCCTTAAAGCACTTCAGCTTGCGCCCTGCCAGGGGGCCAAAGGCGCTTATCCGCGACATGGGGGACTGATTTCCACCACCTAGGGGACTACTTTCCCCTTAAGAGGGGATAACTGTTGTAGGGTTAGGAGTAAGGCTAATACTCGCGATCTACGCGAACTCAGCCAAAAGTACCTAGAAAGAATTCAAGAGAATTCACGCGGCGCCTCGCAAGGGCTTCAAGGCCAAGTTTGCAATGTCAACTGTTGTTACCCTCGCCCTAATTATGCCGGCCACCTTCCTGATCTCGGACTCTAGCCAGGCAGCTTCCATGTCACTCGGAGCAGCCGAGGACTACGCAGTTTTTGCAAATGGCGCCCTAACAATTAATGGATCAACTACCGTGGCGCATGGACACGTTGGCGCAATCGGAGCCGTGACTTACACCGGCGACGTGCAAAGTAAAGACGATGTGGGCTCAGCAAAGGTTGATCTTGAAAAAGCCTATTCCGCCGCCAAGAATGCCACCACCACTAAAACTGGCAAGATCACCGGGGCAGTTACCCCTGGCGTTTACACCTCCGCAGCTGCTCTAAGCATCAGCGGGCCTTTAGTTCTTAGCGGAAGTAGTTCCGATGTATTTATTTTCCAGGTTGACGCCGCTTTAAGCGTCGCTGCCGGCGCAAGCGTTACCTTAGATGGCGTTTCTCATGACAATGTTTACTGGCAAGTAGCCGGAGCCGCGACCTTGGCCGCCGGAGCAGATTTCGCGGGAACAGTTCTAGCCAGAGGGGCTATCACGACAGGCGCTGGCTCGACGATGCTAGGCACACTGGCATCCTTGGGTGGCGCAATAACGATGACGGCTAGTGACATTAGCAACCCTGACACTGGAGCTGACACTGACACTGACACTGGCGCTGACACTGACACTGACACTGACAAGAGTGCGTTGGCTCAGGCCAAGAAGGATACTTTAGCGGCGGCGGCGGCGTTGGCTCAGACTAGGGCGGATGCTTTAGCTGCGGCGGAGAATGCGGCGGGTGCTTTAGCTCAGACTAGGGCGGATGCTTTAGCTGCGGCGGAGAACGCAGCGGGTGCTTTAGCTCAGACTAGGGCGGATGCTTTAGCTGCGGCGGAGAATGCGGCGGCTGTGTTGGCTCAGGCTAGGGCGGATGCTTTAGCTGCGGCGGAGAATGCGGCGGGTGCTTTAGCTCAGACTAGGGCGGATGCTTTAGCTGCGGCGGAGAATGCTTTAGCTGCGGCGGCGGATGCTGCAGAAACTCAGGCGGCTGCTGCTGATGCGGCGGCGGCTTTAGCTGCGGCGGCGGATGCTGCAGAAACTCAGGCGGCTGCTGCTGCTGATGCGGCGGCAGTGATGAATGGTGCTGTGGTGAATGCGTTGACGAATGTTGTTGTTACGGATGTTGTTACGGATGTTGTTACGGATGTTGTGGGTGTCATGATAGATGTTGCGAATGTGGCGAAGGATGTTGTTGTTGTGGCGGATACAGTGACGAATGCTGTGGCTGCTGCTGTGGGGAACACTATGGCGGCTGTGGAGAACACTATGGCGGCTGTGGCGAGGTAGAGGTCTATAGACCGAAGTCAGTTATGACTTTTGTTCCGACCGCAAGTCGGCTGCAATTTGACATCATGTCTCTTGTGGACAACGTGATAGTACACATCGCCGTTGTTCCCGGTGGGCCAGTTTCCGGTGGTGATGCATCGCGATCCCTACCTGCGCAAAACCGGATATCACGAAGCGCTGTTGGATGTAAACCTTGACCTTGAACCACAGTGGGCTGCCGAGTCCGAGTTCACAGTCGACGGTGGCTACTACGCAGCCAAAAAGATGCTTGAAAACCCCAGAGCGCGCCGACAGCAATCTTCTGTGGTGCTGACGACATGGCCTTTGGTGCCATTCAGGCTGCCAGGGCTCTGGGATTTCGGGTTCCACGGGACGTTAGTATCCTCTGCATTGATAGCCACCCGCTTGTCGAGTCCCAGGGGCTTGCTTTAGACCTCCAGCAGTTGAGCAAGCAGAGAGTTGGAGTGGCCAACGAGCTGACTAACATTTTGGAATCGGGTGAAGAAAAAACCTGAAGAATTTTGAAGATCTAACCCAGTGGCCAATTAACTTAGTTGTCATGAGCTCCACCGCTCGCCAAACTGCTTAGTTAGAGTAGTTGAATGGCCGATTCATCATTTGACGTAGTAAGCAAGGTTGACCAGCAAGAAGCTGACAACGCAATGAACCAAGCAGCAAAGGAAGTCGAGCAGCGCTACGACTTTAAAAATACCGATGCCAGCGTCGACTGGAGCGGCGAAATGATTTTGATAAAGGCCAACTCCGAAGAGCGGGCCAAGGCTGTGCTCGACGTTCTCCACACCAAGCTGATCAAGCGTGGCATCTCCATGAAGTCACTTGACTCTGGCGAGCCGTTTGCCTCCGGCAAGGAATATCGAATTGAATCAACACTGAAAGCTGGCATCGATCAAGAAAATGCCAAAAAGATGACCAAGCTGATCCGTGACGAAGGTCCAAAGAATGCCAAAGCTCAGATCCAAGGCGACGAGCTAAGAGTCAGCTCCAAATCCAGAGACGATCTGCAAGAAATCATTGCGCTGCTAAGAGGTGGGGACTTCCCGCTTGATTTACAGTTTGTGAACTACCGCTAAGCAAGTGCTTGCTAGCCCATGGCTAAGTAGCCGGTGCCGCTTCCGGTAATTGAAAAGAAGTTGGCAGCGCGCATAAATGCCGCTTCGCCAGGAGCAAGTTGAATCAACTCGTCTAATGAATTCGAAAGCGTTACTTCGCCTGCGACGCAGACCAAGATCGCAGTTCCTGTAAGAGCCAAATCAACCAGCATGCAATCGCTACTTGGGCTCACCTTATAGAGACTGAAATCATCAACCGCAACCGGATATTCTTCCAGCCCCTGAGACAGGGTCCTGGTTTGAACAATGGGATCAATAAGTGGCTCGAAGTTCAGTACCTGCATTAGTTCATCAAGATCAATTGGCTTTTTTGTTAAGCCTCCACGCAGCACGTTGTCACTGGCCGCCATGACCTCAACACCAAGACCGGAAAGGTAACTGTGGATGTTTCCGGCTGGTAGAAAAAGTGCTTCACCAGGTTGCAGCGTCACCTGATTCATCAAAACCGAAACCAAGAGCCCGTTGTCACCCGGAAATTCAGAAGCTAGGTCCGAAATGAGTTGCGCTCGCTCTTGGCCGAAGGCCTCCCGCGACAAAATCAATTGGTTCACTTCAGCCTCACTTGCATCAAAAGCCCACTGGGTCCCACCTCTAAGCCCCTCTTGTTTGAACGCTGTCAGCCAACTGGAAAACAGATCACTACTACTTGCTAGCGACGCAAGGTCTTTAGCGATATATTCCAGTGACCTGAACCCGCAAAGCACCTTAAACTCAGTGACCGCAACAATCAACTCCGGCTTGTGGTTGGCATCTTGATAGCCGGGAGCACCAAGGGCAAACTGTTCCTTGGCTCTTTTTTTCGATGGGTGGGCCTGAATCGAGAGTGGCTTGGCAGCGGCCAATAACTTCACCAAGTAGGGAAGCTCTCCGATCCTCTCCAGCAGGTTGCCGCCAATGTGATCATCGACTTCAGAAGGGTCAAGTCGGTGGGAGCCAAACCAAATTTCAGCCTGCGGTTGACCGTTTGAATCGGTTCGTTTCAATGCCGGAATCAGCTCGAGTGATCCCCAGTCATAGGTTTTGGGCTCGTTGGTCAACCGAAAGATAGTCATCTGTCCAGCCTACCTAGCGCCATCTTCGGTAACGATAATTGAAATCGGACCAGTGGCAGGGTAAGCGGCATCTAGCTCGTTGCGGCGAGCGCGCTTCACAAAGTTCGATGCAATCAGACCGGAGCCCACCGCCATGACAATCGGGAAAAAGAACGCCAACGACAACCCAACCCCCTCGGACAATGCGCCCATCGTTGTTTTGGCAACGATAGAAATCAAGGCGTTGAAAAGACTCAAGCTGCTGACAGCCCAGGCCGTTGAAACTCCGGGAATGTGGCCAGCGGCAGAGAAAAACGCAGGTGCCACCGGAGCAAGTCCGAGACCGGCTAATCCCCAAAAGACTGCCGTTACAAGTAGTCCAAGATCAGGGTTGAGCGCCGCAAGCTGACCAGCAGTCAACGCGGCAATAGACAGCGTGATAGCTGCCAAAAATGCCCCGCGAGAAGCCATTGTGTGTGGGTGCATTTTTCTTGCCAGACTGGTCATAGACAATCGTCCAGCGATCATCCCGGTCATGAAAGCCGCAAACGGAATCGACCGAAGTGCAACATCCACGTTCAAAATATCCTTGGCAAATACCGCTGCCCAGTCGATGATTGCAACTTCTGGGTATATACCGAAGAACAAACCAACTGCCAAAAGTCGCAACTCAGCAGGCATTTGGTAAAGCCTGCGCTTCACAGCGGTTGCCTTTTCCTCTAGGTGACCATCCTCTGCAGGAGAAAGTAACCAGCGGAGATTAAATTCAAAGATGATGACCGTCAACACGCCAACAATCAGTAGGTAAGCCTCAAGGCTCAGAAAGACCGTTGCCAGTCCGCCGCTTATCGCCGCCGCGACCGCACCCAGACTCCAGCCTGCATGCATTCTGCCCATAACGTTGATGCTGATCTGTTTTTGGAGCATGACAGCGGCTGCATTTACGCTAACTCCCATGAGTGAAATGAAAAAGCCAAAGCTGGCGTTCAGGAAAAACCAAACCACCGGGTCGCTGCTAAACGCGAGGGTCACCAGGAAAACCATGGCTCCATAGTTTGAGAACCTAATTATGGTTCTTGAGCCAAACCGCATAATCAATCTCGACGCGAACAAGAGGGGGGTGATTGAACCGATAACACCGAACCCGATGATAGTTCCCCAGGTTGCGAATGATACATCTAGTCGAGAGATATATTCCGGGACCCAGGCCACCGAGGACAGGGCAGCGTGACCCATTGCGATGAACGTTGCCAGGGTGGCTATTTGCGCTTTTCGCAGTCTGGCACTTGGCAGACGAGTCAATCAGTTATCCCCTGGAAATTTTTAGTATCTCTTCGCGGTCGAAGAGCTTTATTCTCTCGCGTCCGAGGGCTTCTCCGATAGCTTTTTCCTTGGAATTAATCTTCAACCACTTGGCCCAGTCAATGAAGTCAACGCCTCGACTTATCAGAGTCTCAACAACCTGGTCTTCGCCCGCTAATTCCGGCTGCCACCAACTGGCTTGATCCTGAATTACATTGCCGATGGTTTCAATGGCGTCTGCCTTGGTGTGGCCAATTAGTCCCACCGGTCCCCGTTTGATCCAGCCGGTGCAGTAGAGGCCTTGAATGTTTTTACCGTCTTCGCCAATTACGCGACCGACCTCATTGGAAATTACCCCATATTTGGCGTCAAATGGAATCTTGTCGACCGGTGACCCAAAGTAGCCGACTGCTCGATAAATGGCTTGAATCGGAAACGTAATTACCTCCCCCGTGGCGACTACGCCACCGGATCCGTCAAGCTTCGTTTTTTCCACGGTCAGCCCTGAAACTTTGCCGTCTTCCCCAAGTACTTCAACCGGGCTTGCGAAAAAGTGCAGGTGAAGCCTGCGCTCTTTGTGCTCCTGCGGATTCTCTCGCAGTTGCTCGAGGGTTTTCACCATCACTCGAATTTGATTGTTGCCGGCAATAGCCTCTTCGGAGCCTTGGTCATACTGAAAATCTTCGTCATAGACGATTGATTGAACACCTTCGATATGGAGCGCTTCTCGCAGTTCCAGAGGAGAAAACTTAACCTGAGCCGGACCACGGCGCCCAAACACGTGCACATCGGTCACCGGTGAGTCCCTAAGACCCCGATAGACGTGGTCTGGAATGTCTGTGGCCAGAAGGTCATCTGGGCGCTTGACAAGCATGCGGGCCACGTCAAGAGCTACGTTGCCATTGCCAACAACAGCCACTTCTTTAGCCTCTAATGGCCAAGTTCTGGCCACATCCGGGTGAGCGTCATACCAGTTGATAAAGTCAGCCGCCCCGTGGGAGCCCTCGAGTTCAATGCCGGGTATTGGAAGTGGGGCATCTTTGATGGCACCGGTTGCAAATATCACTGCGTTGTAGTGCTTTTTTAGGTCTTCTAGGTTTATGTCTTGGCCGTAGCGAACATTGCCGAAAAATCTGATGTCTCCGCGGTCTAAAACTTCGTGAAGCGCATTCATAATGCCCTTGATTCTCGGGTGATCTGGGGCCACTCCGTAGCGAACCAAGCCGTAGGGGGCTGGAAGGTGATCAAACAGGTCCACTGATACTTCAAAATCACGCTCTGCCTTCAAGATCAGGTCCGCCGCGTAAATACCGGACGGTCCCGCACCAATGATGGCAAGACGTAGCTTTGACATTTCTTATTTCCCTTTTTCTAACCTGTGTTTTTAGCCCTTGCGATCAACGACTGCGGAAGCAAAAGCCTCAAGTGCCGTTCGAACCTTACCGTTTGGCAGTGGTGCTATGGCAGCTATGGCAGCCTCAGCCCAACGCTTGGTTTCTAATTTCGATTGCTCCATAACCGGGTGCTTGCGAAGCCTTACAAGAACTTCGGACAGTGAGGCTTCATCAAGCCCCGAGGAGATATCCTCGAGCAATTGCCGGGAGTCATGGTCGTCGTGCTTGGCCAGTAGCAGAACCGGAAGCGTTGGAACGCCGGCGAGCAAGTCAGTACCCGACACCTTGCCGCTCTGGGACTTAGTGGATTCAATATCGATGATGTCATCGATTAGTTGGAAGGCAACGCCAATGCTCTGCCCAAACTCTTGGAGTGGCTTTTGGTAGGAAGCTTCAGCACCGGACAGCATTGCGCCGAGCTGGGCAGCCAAGGCAATCAGAGATCCGGTCTTATTGCGCAGCACCTGAATGTAGTGATCCACAGCGTCTTCGCCATCGATTGGCCCAATTGTCTCGTGCAGCTGACCAAGCACAAGCTGCTCAAACACCTGCGCCTGCAACTGCAGAGCCTCTTGGCCGAGACCAGAAACTAGGTTAGATGCCCTTGCGAATAACAGATCGCCGGTCAAAATAGCCACGTTGTTGCCCCAAACGATATGAGCGGTGTCAACGCCTCGTCTTGAAGACGCCTGGTCCATGACATCGTCGTGATACAGGGTCGCTAGGTGAGTTATTTCCATCACCACCGCAGCGTCTAAAATATCATCTCCGCCGGGAGTTCCAAGATGGGAAGTTAGCAGCGTCAGCACCGGACGCATTCTTTTGCCGCCAGCTCTGGCAAGGTGAGATGCCATTGAATCAACCAGTACTTCGGCGTGAGAAGTAGCCTCGGCAAGTCGTTCTTCGACCTGAATTAGGTCTGCTTCCAAGCTGGATAGCAATGATTTATCGGTTACTAACCTAAGTTGACTTGGTAGTGCGATCTTCATTTCTCCCTTATGGCCGAATGAATTGCAACCACACCGAAACTCAAGTTCTTCCATTGAGTTTTAGAAAGGCCTGAATTGGCAATGTCTTTTGCCAATTCAGCCTGCTTTGGCCAGGCGGCAATTGATTCGGAAAGATAGCTGTAGGCAGCTGGGTTCTTGCTAGCCAGCCTGCTAACCTGCGGCAAAATAAGCTTCAAGTAAGCCCTATAGAAAAACCCCATCAGGCCTGGCACATGCGAAAACTCGCAAATAACCAACCGCCCGCCCGGTTTCAGCACCCTCAAGAATTCAGCAAGCGCCTTGTCTCGATCCTGGACGTTCCGCAAACCAAAAGACATAGTGACAACGTCAAACTCTGCGTTTTTGAAAGGAAGCTTCATGGCGTCTGCAAAGACGAACTCTAGGTCCGGATAACGCTTTTTACCTTCGGCCAACATGCCCTTAGAAAAATCAGCAGCTACAACTTCAACTCCAGGTAGCTTTAGCGCCATTGAACTGGTTCCAGTGCCCGCGGCAATATCTAGGATTTTTTCGCCCGACTGCGGGTCAACTTTCTGGGTTAGCGCTTTGCGCCAACGTTTAGCCTGGCCAAAGGAAAGCAGGTCGTTGGTTTTGTCGTAGGCATGGGCAACCTCATCGAACATCTTTGAGACTTGCTCGGGTGATTTAGATAGGTCGGCTTTTGACACTCTTCAAGTCTAATCGCGCGCCCCAGGATTACTTTGACTCACGAGGGTATAAACCACCAGCGAGACCGTCCCAAGAACGAGCCCAACCATCAGTGGCGTAGTCGCTGACACATACTTGTCAGCCGGTGTCAGCGTCGTGATTTCAACCTGACTGAAATCCACCGGTTGAGACTCAAGGGCTCCAAACTCGGTATCTACCATGGCCGGTGGTATCACCTGCTGAACGTGAGAATCATTATCTAGTTCCAGTTCTTCGTTCTCTGAGGAAAAACCAAGCGCGCCAAAGGGTACTGCCAACAGCGAAACTGCGACCACCTTCAAAAACACTTCATCACCTGACCTAAGCTAAATAATAAGACTAAAGAGGAAATCTATTTCTCGCATTACTGGTTTGCATAATCTCAGTGAACTGTGAGCAAAGGGAACAATGGCTTTAAAGGTAGTAATTCGCAAAATCGTTGCGCCCAAACAACTAGAAATTGCCGGCTCCTCGGTGTTCTTGGGAATGGGGCAGCAAATTATCGGAACCGGTAAGGCGATTGAAATAGCAGCCAAGGGAAAAAACCGAGTTGCAGACCTAGCTGCCGGCTGGAAAGAGATTCTCGCGAGCGCGGAAATAGACAATCAGTCTGGTCTAAATGATGCCGGCCTGATTGCGCTGACCTCAATAACATTTTCCGAAAGCAGCGCCCAAGACAGCGTGCTTTACGTGCCAAGCGTTACCCGGGTATACCGAGACGAAATTGGCTTCGAAGTCGTCGTCGAAAGCCCCGAGACAGCAACCGAAGCTCTCCAACCAACCCTTGGCGTATTTCAAGATGGCAGCTTCAGCTCCGATGAATTCAAGGCAGCGGTTGGCAAAGCCCTTGAGGTTTTCAGTTCCACGAATCTAGAAAAAGTTGTGATCGGCAGGGATCTAGTGATGCCGACTGACTCTCGACCGGACCTAGAGGTCCCACTAAAAAAACTTCACGAAAGATATTCGGATTGCTGGACCTATGCGGTTGGCGACGTCTTTGGGGCGTCCCCGGAGTTGTTACTCAGAGCCGAAAACGGTGAAGTATCAGCCAGAGTGCTTGCCGGAACAGCCGGACGCGGAACTGACCCGGATGTTGACCGAGCAATTGCCGAAGGTCTTGCTCACTCCCAGAAAAATCGACACGAGCACGAATTTGCCGTCAGCTCAATGGTGCGAGCTCTCGAGCCGTTTTGCGACTTTGTGGAAGCAGACCCAGAGCCATTCTCATTAGCACTGCCTGACCTTTGGCACCTGGCCACCGATGTCAAGGGCAAACTCCGCGATGGAGTCAGTCTTCTGGACACAATAGCCAAGCTCCACCCAACCGCAGCGGTTGCCGGAACACCGACTATTTTGGCGGAAAAGCTAATCAACGAACTAGAGCCTTTTGACAGGGCCGGCTATGCCGGACCGGTTGGTTGGCTAAGTTCGAACGGCGATGGCGAATTGGCGATTGCGCTTCGAGGCGGGATCATCGAACCGAACCAAATAAGAGCGATTGCTGGCTGCGGGATAGTGATTGAGTCAGACCCCGAGGCAGAGCTCGCCGAAACGGAATTGAAGTTTAAGGCCGTGCGTCACGCATTTGCAGCTGAGAGCTTGTAGTCAATAATCACAAAACCCTCGGCCTTCATGGCTTTTTCGAGCTCTGCTATGGATGCAATGCTGAAATACTTCCAGTCAAAAGCCTTTGCCAGCGCCTCAATTGAAAGCTGCTGAGGGGTAATAAACAATTGCTCAAATAATTCTTTTGGGATGTTCTTGGAAACCTCAAGGTTTCTAAAGATTTCGCCACCGGAATCATTTCCGACAACAACTTGGACATTCAGGTTTCTAAGGCCGGATTTATTCAGTGAGCCCACATCGTGAAACAGTGTCAGATCACCAATCAGTACTCGCACACCATTTCCGGCCTGGGCAATACCGATTGCGGTGGCAACCGTGCCATCAATACCGGACAAGCCTCGATTCGCAAAGGCTTTTACTGTGGCCGGCTTGACTGCTCTATCGGCAACGCGAATCAGGTTCGATGCCCCGAATAGCAGCGGTGTTGAACCGGCAGCATTCCAGACTGCTTGAGTCAACAGGGCTCTTTGGTCTGCTGAGGCCGCGAATGACTTCCAGCTCTCGACCCACGCGCTATCAGCACGACCATTTGGCAACAGTTGCCAGGCGGTGGCAATTGCATTTTGGCCAACATCGAATTTTCCAAACTGCGGGGATTTAGCAACGTAGACATTGCAGCGCTTTATCAGCGCAATAATCGGCCTTGAAAGCGTTGGTTTTCCAAAAATAACTACCCTACGAACCTCGTCCGCCAAATCAGTGCTGAGAGCCTGAACGTAGTTAGTGATTGCGCTTGAGCCATATCTGGCACCAGAGGATGGCTCAGCAAATAGCGGCAGATTAGCCTTTTCCGCGAATCGAACTGCATCTGACCCAGCACCGGCTCCCGCGATAACCACGGTGTGGTTATCCACTTCGATTTCCAGTTCCTCTTTGGGTGTCTCAATTTCCGGGAGCACTTTGGTGGCCAGCTTTGCCAAAGCGGCCAGCGCGCTTGGCTCGCTCGCACTCAGCGGTTCAACAAACTGGAGATTTAGCTGCACCGGGCCCGGTTGCTTTGCTATTCCTAGGCTCTGGGAGATAGCGCTGTCGGCCAACGAACTAGCAGAAGGGTAATTGCCTGGTCTTGGTGCAGGAACGTCGTGTGAACCACGAAGTGCATCGGCAAAGATGCCGACCTGATCGGTGGTTTGGTTAGCACCAACACCCCTGAGTTCAGTTGGCCTGTCAGCGGTTAGCAAGATCAGCGGAACACCGCTGTGGTGTGCCTCTAAAACAGCCGGGTGCAAATTGGCAACGGCAGTTCCAGAGGTAGTGATAATTACGCTTGGTTCCCCGGTTGCCATTGCTCTTCCCAGGGCCGTAAACGCCATTGTTCGCTCATCGAGACGAACGGTTAGTGAAAGCTTTCCGGCCTGAGCAATCTGGCCGGCGGCAATTGCAAGGGCCTGAGACCTGGCTCCAGGAGATAGGTAGAAGTTTTTTACTCCCCTTGCCACAAATTCTGCAATTAGTGCGGCCGCAAATTCCTGGGACGGGCTGGTCACTTCTTGTCTTTGTCGTCTTGATCTTTACTACGCGTAAATTTTGAAATGTCCCTCAAGAAATTTGGGTCGTCATCTGGAGCTACGACTCCTCCCCTACCGCCGGATGGACCGGGGTTCTGGCGAAGTGGCCTGCCAACCATGAGATAAAGCAGTCCCCCGAAAAATGGCAGCAATGCACAAAGAGTGACCCAAGCCCATTTCGGCATAAGCCTTACCTCAGATTTATCCGCACTGGCGGCAAAAACCGTAGTGAAAATCGTCCAAATTATTAGAAACGCTAACGTTGCAATGGCCACTCTCGTCATAACTCCACCCTAGTTCACCCTGCTGTGCCTAAACTGAACACGTGAAGAACCCATGGATCAGCTACTCACTCATTCGTCTCGGCTTATTTTTTGGCGTCTTTCTCGCCCTTATTGCACTTCAGTTCAACACATTCTTTGCCGCAATTATTGCCGCGACGGTGTCTTTTGCGATTTCTCTGGTGTTTTTAGACCGCCAACGAAAGGCCATGAGCCAATCGGTTGCGGAAAAACTAGCCCGAAATTCATCCGGCACCTACGAAGATAAAGAGAATGACCTAGAGAATGACCTAATGGATTCAGAGGCTGAAGCTGACAAAGAAGACCCCGGCACCGACCAAAACCCCAAAGCCTAAGCCGGCAAAACTTGCAAGCTTCAGGGCGGTAATCAACTCTTTTGCTCCTCTGCCATCAAGTGCAATCAGAGTTGCCGGAATGACTAATAGCAAATTCAAAAAGCCCAGCAGGGTTGCCGGGTAGACCAGCACGAGCATTAGGTTCACCAGCACCGGCAGCCAAAGCATCCAGATAAACAGCCTGCGAGAGTTTTTTTCTCCGAGTCTCACGGCAACCGTGATTTTGCCCGACTCTTTGTCGGTCTTTATGTCACGAATGTTGTTCACCATCAACACAGCCGATGCGTAGAGTCCGTATGCGCCACCGACTAAAATCGCCAGCGGATCAATGAGGCCGGTCTGAATAAAGTTGGTTCCGACTGTTGCTACCAAACCAAAAAATACAAACACCGCAAGTTCGCCTAGACCCGCGTAGCCGTATGGGTTTTTGCCGCCGGTGTAGAACCAGGCCGCGACGATGGCAGTAAGGCCAATGAGCACCAAGAACCACTGACCGGTTATCAGTACGATTGCCAAGCCCACAAGCCCTGCAAAGCCAAAACTTGCAAGGGCAGCTGTTTTTACGGATCTCGGCTTCGCCGAACCAGAGCCGGTAAGCCTGAGTGGTCCAACCCGGTTTTCATCGGTGCCACGAATACCATCGGAGTAGTCGTTTGCGTAGTTCACGCCCACCTGCAACGACAGCGCGACCAGCAGGGCCAGAATCGAAAGCAGGAGATCAAAAGAATCAAGCGATGCCGCGGTAGCGCTACCAAGAATGATTGGTGCGATTGCTAGCGGGAGGGTCCTGAGCCGGGCACCCTCAACCCATAGTTTTACGCTTGACATCTGATAAAGACTAATCTGCCAACAGCGCCTTGGCCGCCTGATAATCGGGTTTGCCACTTATCAGCCTTGGCACCTGGCCAAGCTGTATGACTAATGCCGGTTTTGCTGGACCCAAAAGCACGCTGTGAAGCTCCGACTCATCAAAGCCTTCGGTGACCGCAAGAACCAGTCCGACCGATTGGCCCCATTCTGAATCAACTGCAACCGCAATGACTTCTTTGATCCCAACTTGGGCAGCAACCTGCACTTCAACATCGTCCAGTGAAACCTTTTTGCCACCTGAAATTATTATCCGATCTGCTCTTCCCGAGATCTTCAAGCGCCCGCTTACGATTTCACCCAGGTCTGAACTTAAAAACTTTTCGCCCAAACCATTTGCCAGCACTGGGCCAGAAACCGCTACTCGACCATCAATGATTTCCAGGGTCACTCCCTCCAGGGCTTCACCGTCATAAACACAGCCACCGCTGGTTTCTGCCATGCCGTAGCTTTCAATTAGCTTCACATCGTGGCTCTTTAGTAATTCCATGGCTGCCGAGTTTGGAAGCTGGCCGCCAACCAAAATGGCATCGAAGCTTCTGAGGGCTGCAATAACCGCCGCGTCTTGGGTCTTGGCTGCCAGGCGATCGAGCTGAGCCGGAACCAGCGAGGTGTATCGCTTAGTGCCCTGCATCAACGAAACCGAATTTAGAAAACCTTCGGCCGAGAATGGCAATCGACTGTTGAGGATGACCGGCTGAGTGTCAGCGGCAACAGACCTGAAAAGCACGTTAGCCCCGGCAATGTAATTTGCAGGAAGCGCCAGCAACCATTGGCCATGGCCACCCAGAAACTTTGCTGACGCAGTAGCACTTGCCATAAGCGCACCCAAGGAAATTTCAATTCGCTTTGGTCTACCGGTTGAGCCAGAAGATTCGACAATCAAGCCGACATTCTCAGGAACCTCAGCTGGCACCGGATCAAACTCAGCGCCGATGCCGGTTATCTCCGGAGGCGACACAAAACCGGCAACCTGGCCGTCAAAGACCTGGGTCATCATTTTCAGAGCTGCAAATGGGTCACTTGCGCTTGTGGTTAGCGTCGGTTTCATCAGTAGTGCCAGGGAAACGAGGACCAATCAGGCTTGCGTTTTTCCAAGAAGGCATTCTTGCCTTCATTTGCTTCTTCGGTTCCATAGGCAAGCCTGGTTGCTTCGCCAGCAAATAGCTGCTGACCGACCAGTCCATCATCAACGGCATTCATCGCGTATTTAAGCATTCGAATCGCGGTGGGTGACTTGCCAAGGATTTCCTTGGCCCATTCAAGGCCAGCAGTTTCAAGTTCAGCGTGAGGAACAACCTTGTTGACAACAGCCATTTCATAGGCGCGGTCAGCATCGTAAGTTGCTCCTAAGAAAAAGATTTCTCGAGCGAATTTTTGACCGGTCTGCTTGGCCAAGTAAGCCGACCCGTAACCAGCATCAAAGCTGCCAACATCGGCATCGGTCTGCTTGAACTTCGCGTGCTCTTTGGATGCAATCGAAAGATCTGCCACCACGTTTAGCGAGTGTCCGCCTCCTGCCGCCCAGCCGCTTACTAGCGCGATTACGACCTTCGGCATAAACCTGATCAGCCGCTGAACTTCCAAGATGTGCAGCCTGCCCGCCGAGCCCTCGGCATATTCGTAGCCGGCTTTGCCGCGAACAGATTGATCGCCACCGGAGCAAAATGCCCAGCCACCATCTTTTTGACTTGGGCCATTGCCGGTTAGCAGCACTACGCCAACATTTGCCTGGCAACGCGCGTGATCAAGCGCTCTGTAGAGTTCGTCAACGGTGTGCGGCCTGAAGGCGTTCCTGACCTCGGGCCTAGAAAAGCCCACCCGGACAACGCCCAATTGCTTGTGAGCGTGGTAACTGATGTCGGTCAGGCCCTCAAACCCCGGGACCGTCATCCAGATTTCTGGATCAAACAGCTCTGAAACTGATTTTGTCATAGACCTAGACTAATCCTCGTGGAGAGCAATCAAATAACTCAGGTGGCAGTTGTCAAACTGCCGCTGCGCTCTAGGTTTCGAGGAATCCAGTACCGAGAGGCGCTTATTTTCAAAGGCTCCGAGCGCTACAGCGAATTTTCACCGTTTTTAGAATACGACGATCAAGAATCTTCAACCTGGTTGAGGGCGGCTCTGGAGTTTGCAAACAATCCGCTTCCAGCTGCCTTGAGGCAGTTGGTACCGATAAATGCAACACTTCCGGCGGTAAGGCCAGACCAAGTTGTCAAGACCCTTGAGCCTTTCGGGGAATTTGGAACCATAAAAATAAAAGTGGCCGAGAATGGGCAAGAGCTGGATCAAGATTTAGCTCGAATAGCCCAGGCTCACAAAAGCTTCCCGGATGCATCACTCAGGCTAGACGCCAATGGCAATTACTCCGTTACCCAAGCAATGACAATCATCAAAGCGATCGCCCATCTGCCAATTGAATACTTTGAGCAACCGGTATCGACAATCAAAGAGCTGGTTGAACTGCGCAAGCAAATAGCCGCAGCCGAAATTCAAATGAAGATCGCTGCCGACGAATCAATTCGCAAACAAAGCGACCCACTAGAAGTTGCGGCGCTTGGCGCTGCCGACATAGCGGTTTTGAAGGTTCAACCGCTTGGTGGACTTACCAGATCGCTTGAGATTGCATCGGAATCGGGCCTCACCAGCGTTGTTAGCTCGGCTCTAGAAACTAGCATCGGCATTGCTCACGGTCTTCACTTGGCCGCCAGCTTGCCAAAGCTTGACTACGCCTGTGGCCTTGGAACCGCATCGCTGTTAGCCAAGGACATCACCCGAAATCCCTTGATTGCAGTGAATGGCCACCTGAAACTAACCGAGCCAGAAATCGATGCAGGGTTAGTTAGTGAGCTAGCGGTGGATAGCGACCGCAGAATTTGGTGGCAACAGCGATTAGATCGCTGCCTAGAACTTCTATAGCCCCGAGTAAACGTGCAAGCCCTTGAAAAAAAGGTTGACGATCGTGAAGTTGAAAATCACAGACAAGAACGCAACCAGTCCAAGCCAAGCGGCTCGCTTACCGTTCCAGCCTCTGGTTGCCATTGCGTGCAGGTAGCCAGCGTAAAGCACCCAAATTATAAAGGTCCAAACCTCTTTGGTGTCCCAGCCCCAGTAGCGGTGCCAAGCACGCTCAGCCCAGACTGCTCCGGCTATCAGGGTGAAGCTCCAGAGAACGAACCCGACGACATTGAATCGATAAGCGATGCGCTCCATCTGCAGCAGTTCTGGAAAGTGACTAAAGAGCTTCTTGGCTCTGCCAGATGCCTTCAGAAGATAAAAGATATGCATGCCGGCTGCAACCGCAAAGAAGCCGGTTGCCATGATTGCCACCACCACGTGAATTACCAGCCAGTAGCTCTGAAGCGCCGGCATGATGGTTTGGACCTCGACGTAAAACAGCGAGACGGCAGCAAAAACAGTGACGAGGGCAAAGCCCGCAATGAAGGTTGCAATGAAGCGCAGATCCTTGATTTTTAGAGCGGTTAGATAAACCAACAAAATCAAAAAAGCACCGCTGATGGAAAACTCGTACATGTTTGCCCATGGCACTCGGCCAGCGGCAACTCCTCGGAGCACAACTCCAACTCCCAAGATGGCGGTCGAAACCCAAAGCAGAATAAAGCCCGCGCGCTCCGTGGCGGTCATTTTGTCAGCGGCGATTTTCTCAACAACCATTGTTGACCCAACACTCGCGGCCTTAGCTTCGGAGCTAACTGCCTCCACGGTTGAAAGTTTCACTAGCTGAAAAGAAAAAAGCACCAGTGCGAGCGCCAAGAAGGCGAGCGCCGATGAGACAAACAGCAGCGACACTTGCGATAGCGGCTCGTTTAGGACGACTTCGGTCATTTCTTGCTCCCTGATCTAATTTCTCGAACTATTTCTTCTAGCATCTGAGGCAAGTTTGGATCATCCCGCCTTGATAAAGCTGCGAACTCAATTCTGTCACTGGAGATTAGCCTCACCCACACTCTTCTTCTGGGGACCATCAGCGACATCGTTAGCGACACCAGGCTCAATGCTGCAAAGAGCAACACCCAGATTCCGCCCGGGTTGTGGGCGACATCCAGTGACGCAAATCGTAATAAGCCATCGAATCTCACGGAACCCATGCCGTCTGGCAGATCCGCCGACTGTCCGACCTGAAGCTCAATGGCCGACACTGGTCCGTCACGACCAGCAATCATTTTCATGTTTGTAGTATCCAACGCATAAGCGTTTCTTGGGATTCCCGAATCCAGCCCCAAGTTTCCGGTGTAAACGTTCATGGTCAACAACGGCGCGATTGGGTCCGGGTAAATGGAGGTATACGCACCGGTTGTTAGCTTCTCTGCGGTGGGGTAGAAAAACGCAATGATTCCAAGTTGCTCAGGAAGAGCGTCCGGTGCCTTGATAACCCCGAGCGAGGTCATGTTTGAATCCTGTGGCAAAAACACAATTGGTCCCTGGTAAGAAATATTGCCATCACCGTCAAAGACCGTTACAACCGGTGCAAACCCATTCCCGGTCAAATACACGTTCGCCCCCGGGGCCGCAAGCGGATAATTCACGCGAATAGCACTGGCTGTTTGGGTCTGGCCAAAATCGGCCGACACCGAAGCGATGAAATCGATTGGTTGGCCGATGTTCGCCCGATTAGCCAGGTCATAAACCACATCAAACTCGTCAAGCGTCAGGCTAAAAGGCTCCAGCTGTCCCTCGTCAAATAACGCGCCCGGTGAAAATGAGTCGTAGCTTGCGAGGTTATTCACGAAGGTGTCGCCCTCGACCAGCACTCGCTGGCCCGAGAAGCTAAATCCACCGCCAAAGCCAACGGCCAAAAGGACCCCAACCAGCGAGTAGTGAAACACCAAGTTGCCGGTTTCTTTTGCGTAACCCTTCTCGGCGCTTATCGAGTCTTGCTGGCGATCGATTCGGAACCCGCGCTTTTTCAGAACGACCATGGCACTCTCAAGGACTGATGAATCCCCCGCTTCACTCAAGTACTCCGGCATCCGCTTTAGGTTTTTCGGCGTCAATACCGGACGAGCCCTGAGGGCTGCAAAGTGAATCTTGGTTCTTGGCAGCACACAGCCAGCCAACGAAACAAACAGCAAAATATAAATAGCGGAGAACCAGACAGATGTGTACACATCAAACAACTGCAGCTGATCCAGCACGGCCGCAAGCTCCGGCTCATTATCGTAGAAGACTTTCACGCCGTTTGGATCTGCACTTCGCTGCGGATAAACGCTGCCTGGCACTGCCGCGACGGCTAGCAGTAGCAGCAGTATTAGTGCGTTGCGCATCGAGGTCAGCTGGCGCCAGAAGAATCGTGGCCAGAACGAGAGCCTAGAGAGGAAGCTGGATGCCACTTGTCACCACCTGAAGCCAATTATTGAAACGCAACCAAAGACCTGTCATAAGCAAGATTCCAACCACAATAAGCATTGCTCCACCAATCAAGTTGAAGGTTCTGATGTGACGCTTTATGAATCCAACTGAAGTTTTAGCCCAGTCAAAACCAGCTGCAATCAAAATAAACGGAATCCCAATACCTAACGAATAAACGGTGGCTAGGATTCCCCCGCGCAACGGGTCTGCCGTGTCAGAGGCTAGGACCAGCACAGCCGACAAGGTCGGGCCAATACAAGGAGTCCAACCAAGCGCGAACACCACCCCAAGAAACGGAGCTCCAGCCAACCCCATTTTGGGGCTTAGTTTCAGTTTAAAGTTTCGCTGCAAGAATCCCAGCTGGCCGATCATTGCAAAACCAAAAATAACGACCATGAGCCCAAGAACCAGTTGAATCCAGGGGTTTCGAACCAGCACCAAAAGCCCGGCTTTCCCAGCCAGGACTCCGAGCGAAACAAACACCGCGCTAAAGCCAAGAACAAAGAGAACTGCCCCGGTCATGACCCTGGTCTTAGTGTTTACAGCGCCTGAGACATAACCCAGGTACCCGGGAATTAGGGGTAATACGCAGGGTGAAATAAAGGTGATTATGCCGGCCAACAGCGCCACCGGAACAGCGATGAGCATCGAACCATTCAGCGCGATTTCTCCGGGGTTCACTGATCCACCACCGTTTGGATAAGCGTGCGCAAGATAGAAGGCTCAATCCGGCCCAAGATGCGCGAGGCAACTTTCCCATCGCGATCAACCACAATCGTTGTCGGCACTGCCTGCGGCGACACCACCCCAGTGAAGGCGAGAGACACCTGGCCCAATTTAGCATCCATCAACGATGGATATTCAATTCCAAAGTTTCGATCAAAGGCCAAAGCTGTTTCAGCGGTGTCCCGAACATTCACACCGACAAACTGAACACTGTCTTCAAACTCGACGCTAAGCATTGCCAAATCACCGGCTTCTGCCCGGCAGGGAGCACAAGCTGCGTACCACCAGTTAATGACAACGACATTGCCCTCAAAAGCTGCGCTGTCCAACACTTGACCGCTCTCGGTAATGCCGGAAAATGCTTCAAACCCTGGCCTTGAACCAAGGGCGAACTCAGTGACTGTTCCATCTCCCGCAATGTAGTTTTTGTTATCTCCAGCGCGGAACTGATCGGCGAGTGGATCATTTGAGCAACCCACCAATAGCGCAGTCATTAGCCCAGCGGCAATGGCGACTCTAAGAGTGCGTTTTATCTTCACACCGCACCACCATCGACGGCATTCGATGCATGGGCTAGCCCAGGCTCGGAATATTGAATCTCGGTTAGCTTTCCATCAACAACTTCAAAACTTGTGATTGAGGACAACGAACACCTCCGGGATTTAGGGCTGTGTGGAAGTTCTAATCCGGCGGTTGATCGATGAAGCATCCAAATCGGAAGTTGATGGGACACGATTACAACGTCTCCACCATCAACCGAGTCCCATGCCTCCAGGGCAGCGGTTTCCATGCGAGCTGCCACCTCGTTATAGGGCTCACCCCAACTTGGAAGCTTTGGGTTTGTCAGATTTAGAATCAAACTTGGGCGCTTCAAAAAAGCGGCTCGCTCCAGCTTGATACCCTTGAATTTATTCCAGGGTTCAATCACTCGCTCGTCGAGATCGGGTTTTAGACCAAATTGCTTAGCAATTGGCGCGGCTGATTGCTGGGCTCTAATAAGCGGTGAGACAATAAGACCTTTGATGTTTCTACCTTGGCCAAACAGCTCTTTTGCCGCCGCCTCAGCCATTTCATGGCCTAAATCAGAAAGCTCAAAACCTTCGATTCGCTCATACAAAACCCCCTGAGGATTAAATACCTCTCCGTGGCGAACAAGATGAAGGCGCGAGGCGGGCATAGCTTCAAGTTTACCCTCGCTAAACTGGGGTTAGTTAGCCCAGACTGCAGATACTCAGAGGATTCTAAATAATGCTAGACCGCACACTCACCAGCACCCTTAGCCAAGGACAAGACGGCCCCGTAACAATCGGCGGCTGGGTAGAAACCCTGCGAGATCAGAAGCGGATTCAGTTCATCATTATTCGAGATGAGTCCGGCAGCGTTCAGGTCACCTACCCAAGGCCAGCCGACGAGGACGCTCTTGCGGACCAGGTCAGCGCGCTTAGCCACGGCAGCTTTGTAATCATCAAAGGTCAGCTCAAGCACGACGAGCGCGTGAAGCTTGGCGGAGTAGAAATCTTGCTTGAAGAACTTGAGGTTGTTGGGGCAGCGTTGGCTGATAGCCCAATTGCCGATGACACCTCAATCGACAAGCGCCTGGACTGGCGCTTCCTGGACTACCGCAGGCCAGAAGTGGCCTTGATGCTAAAGATTCAAACCACCATCGAGAAAAATTGGCGCGAGCACTGGCTTGAAAACGACTTCGTCGAGATTCACTCGCCGAAACTAATGGGGCAGCCATCTGAGTCTCACGCGGAGCTATTCAAGCTGGAGTACTTCGAAACTCACGCCTACTTGGCACAGAGCCCGCAGTTCTATAAGCAAATGTCCATGGCTGCAGGTCTTGGAAAAGTCTTTGAAATTGGACCGGTATTCCGAGCGGATCCTTCTTTCACCTCTCGCCACGCAACCGAGTTTGTCTCGATTGACATGGAGATGAGCTGGATCGATTCGCACGAAGACGTAATGAATTTCCAAGAACAACTAATGGTGAAGGCAGTTCAGGCAGTCAAGGACGAGCACGGTGCCGAGATCGAAGCCCTTTACGGTTTTGAGGTCAAGGTTCCAAGCACCCCTTTCCCGAGAATTCCATTGGCTGAGGCCCACTCCATCGTCGAAAAAAGTGGTTATAAGGTACCTCGTCAAGACGGTGACCTAGACCCTGAGGGCGAGCGTAAAATCTCCGCCCACGTTGAAGAAGCCTACGATCACGAGTTCGTGTTCCTGACCGACTACCCGAAGGACATTCGTCCATTTTATCACATGAGGCATGCGGACAACCCTGAGCTAACTAAGAGCTATGACCTGATCTGGAAGGGCACCGAAATCACCACCGGAGCTCAGCGTGAGCACCGAGTTGACGTGCTGATAGAGCAGATCAAAGAAAAGGGTTTGGAACCAGAAGGCTTGAATTCTTACCTTGACTTCTTCCGACACGGAGTCCCGCCACACGGTGGCTTCGGCATGGGCCTAACCCGAGTGGTTATGCTGCTGCTGAACCTGTCAAACATTCGCGAGGCAAGCTTCTTGTTCCGCGGTCCAAATCGACTAGAACCTTAGGCCACCTAGTTATTCGGGTCACCGAAACCGGGAATTCCATCAAATCCTGCCAACACAAAAGTCAATGCAATTAGTGCTGCCCAGAGAATTGTTGCAGTCGTTATTATGACCGAAGTTTTCAGGGGCTTGACCCCGCCAGCCACTGCCACAAGAGCAGCGAACTGAGTTCCAATCACCAGTGGTCCAAGGATTGCCAGCCCGTAAATACCCCAGCGATCGAATGAGCGCTGGGCTTTAGCGATTCTGGGAGATTCGTCGGTCTTACCTTTTGCCAACCGCCTTTTCCGCATCCAGCTGCGAATCTTGCTGCCACCAAAGGCAAACAAGAAGATCGTTATCGCATTACCGGCCACGGCAAAAACTACTGTTGGGAGAGGGTCAAGCCCAATTAGAATTCCGCTAGGCACGACAACAATTGCCTCGAGCCACGGAATCGCTCCGCCCATAAAGACCCCGAATAGTCCGAGCTGTTCTAGGTTCAATTTCTTCTCACTGGCATTACTAAAGGCTAGTACAACCTAGCGTTTAGCCTGGACAAAGGTCTTTGTATGCAGTGCGTGCGTCCTTTTCTCCTCAGCTTTCAGGCATCATGATTCCAAAAAATTAGCTGCAAGTTTTTACTCGACAGTGGTGTGAATTACAGGTTTTTGGCTGCACTCTCACCTATTGAGGCTTTCGAGCCCAGCTTTCGAGCACTAGGCCCGGAACATTCTCGAAGTGCTTCGTATTGTTCGTGACTAGGGTTGCCCCAATAGCCAGAGCATGCCCCGCAATCAAAATATCCAAGAACCCGGTTGGACGGCCCGATGCTCTGAGTGATTGCTTGGCCTCGGCAGCCCTAATTGCTTCCGGTTGACCGAAAGAGAAGATTCTGGCTACCGCTAGAAATTCTGCGGCCGCTTTCCTGACTTCCTTGGTGCAATTGGGTTGTAGCGTGCCGGATACGAGTTCGTGCTGCGTTATTACAGATATACCCCAGGAACCGGCCGGAAGAGCAAGCAGTCTTTCAAGCATTGCCGGTCGCCTTTTGATGACGTAGCTACATATGTCAGTGTCAATCAGATAATTAGCCGGATCACTCATGACTAAAGCGCTTCCTGCCAGTCCAAGATTGGCTCGCGCTTCAAAGCCGCATCAAACACTTCGTCTTCAAGCTCGGTTTCACCAAGCCAAGACCTAAGAAGCAGGTTGACTTGATGAGTCTGCTGGGTAAGTCGAATTTCCCCTGACTGGGCATCACGCTCGAGGGTAACTTCCGCCTCTGGTAGCAGCCAACCGGAGGGAATACGCACCGCCATCGATCCACCGTTCCGAAACAGCTTTGTCGTAATCATATTCTTCACTTTGTCACCTCTAGACCTGTATAGACATAGTATAGATGTTGTGACTGTGGATAACTACGGTGGTTCGCACAAGTCAGGTGTCAACTGTCCCAGTTGAGTACCGTTAGCTCCTGAAGGCGATCGAAATGTTTCACGTTATTCGTCACCAAGATAGCGTTCGTGTTGATAGCAGTTGCCGTTATTGCAGTGTCTGCAAAACCAATCGAACTGCCCTTCGACATCAAGTCGGCCGTTATTCCCCCGGGCATAAACCTCCAGCTGATCGAATCGCCAGGCAGCCGGGATTCGGACTGCTTGGGAGCCGTCGTTTTGAAAGACTCTGGTTTTTAGAATCTTGTTTGTGTAGTGACCACCTCTGGATTTACCTGCTTTAGTGCATTCGGCAAGGGGTGGAGAACTTGAGATTTTAGGTGGCTGGGAAAACTAGCTAAGCGGGCGGGCGCTAAACCTTGTTTGATCGCTCCATTCACCTCTTGGCCCTAAATGACTCTGTAGTTCTTTTCAGCACCCACTCCAGCGGTCCGGAGGAGAAATACCTCGAGTTCAGAAGTGCAAGGGCGGAGAGCAGCAGACAAGCACCAAGCGAGACCAAGGTGACCGCGGTTAGGTTGAGCTCGCCAAACAGACCAAGACCCCAAGCCGAGAAGCAGAAAACGAAGATAACTGATTGGCCGATATAAACAGTAAGCGAGTGACGACCCGCGGCGGCCAACAGACCAAAGCCGCGCTTGTAGCGCTGCATCAATAGCCACAGCAGACCCAAATAGCCGGCACTCAAAACGGGAGCAGAGACGAAGGTAAGTGCGAACCATCCCAGTTCAGCTCCAACTGAGTAATTATCCGACTGTTGGTTTGCAAGTGAGAACCAGGCGGCAATCAGCTGCAGTGGCAAGCCGATCGCGAAACCCCATACCGCAATCTTCTTCATGGTCACCGCGTTTGCGCCATCTGCCAAAAAGCGCTTTCTGGCCGCTAGTACACCGACCAGGAATGCCGCGAAGGCAAAGGGTGCTTGCAATAAAAACCCGCTAGGTAGCCCAGTGAACCAAAGGTCAAACCTTGCAGCCGCGTTATCCAGAAATGACCCAACTACTAGCGAGGAATCAAGCGAACTGGTGGTCACTGTTTCGCCAAGATCTTCGCCCAACATCTCTCCGGCATACAGGAGTAAAGCAAGAAGTGAGAGCAGTGCCGCGTTGGTGATGTAGATAATTTTAACCCAGCGACGGATGGCCCCTTCGCTCCGGAAATAAAGAGCCGCAAGTGGAATCGCCAGAACTCCATAAAGAAACAAAATGTCACCGTGCCACAGGAAGATTCCATGCAAGACACCAAACAAAATAAGCACGACCGCTCTAGCAAGCCAGCGCCTGAGGTTAGCTTTATCGGCCTTGAGGATGTAGCCCGCGCTGTAGCCAAACAAGAACGAAAACAGCAAGTAGAACTTACCTAACGCAAGGCTTGTGATCAAAAACGCTGGAACGAAGTTCCAGCTACTGGAGACATCGACCCCGCCAACGCCCGTAACTGTGTTAATCGCCAAAAACGGCGCATTCACCAGCAAGATGCCAACGAGGGCAAACCCTCTAAGCGCATCGGGAAAACTGTCTCTGTTAGTCAAACTAGATCCTTAAGCTTCGCTAAGACTCGATCCGTCTCGATCCGGAAAAACGCAATTTGTTCATCGTTAAGTAGCAGTACCGGGACCTCATCTGAGTATTTAGCCAGAAGCTTAGGGTTTTGGTCGATATCCACGGTTTCAACGGTGTAGGAAACACTCGGGTGCTCGATGCTAAACCTAGCTATAACCCCAGCAAGGGCATCTTGTGCTTGGTCGCAAAGGTGGCAGCCTTGTCTTGTGATTAGCTCAAGCTGGATTCCAGTATTCACTAGACCATTCTATTCGAGAATTGCAAGACCAATAGACTGTGGCGGTGGTTGTAAATAGGACAAGCAAGGACAAGAAGGTTGCAGCATTCTTTGATGTTGACAACACTCTGGTTCGAGGCGCAACCACAATCTTGTTCGGCAAAGTTGTCTTTCGAGACGGAACGATCAAGCGTCGCGATATCTGGAGATTTGCATTCGAGCAAATGATGTTCATTCGCCGCGGTGAAAAAAATAATACTTTGGCCCACATCAAAGACCGGGCGCTCTCGGTTACCAAGGGCTATTCAGTAATCGACTTAGAACCAGTGCTGCAAACCGTTTACGATTCCGAAATTAGACCGAGGCTGTGGCCAAAGACAACTGCCGCCCTGAAAGACCACCTCGCCCAAGGCCATGAGGTTTGGTTGATAACTGCCGCTCCTCTTGAGCTCGCCGAACTGATTGCCAAAGACTTAGGTGCCACTGGCGCCCTGGGAACAATCGTGGAAACAAAAGACGGGGTGCTGACCGGCAACTTGGTAGGTCAGCCGCTCCACGGCCAAGCCAAGCGCAAGGCTGCCAAGAAACTTGCTGTTGAACGCGGGATTAGCCTCAGTAGATCCTGGGCATATTCGGACTCGGTCAATGACCTTCCGCTACTAACTCTTGTCAAAAATGCAGTGGCCGTAAATCCGGACAAAGCCCTCACTAGATACGCCGAAGCGGCGAACTGGGATATTCTCAGGTTCAAAAAACGCGACCTGAAACGAGATTAAAACAAAACCCGCCCGAAGGCGGGTTTGTTACTACTTCTTATTGCGACGCTGGTGTCGAGTCTTGCGAAGCAACTTACGGTGCTTCTTCTTCGACATACGCTTGCGGCGCTTCTTTATAACTGAACCCATTAAAACCTCATAAAACTTGTGATTGCCCGAATGGTCAACTTCAACAGTCTAGCCTCTACGGCCAAGACGCTCAACCTCTGCATCAACATCTGCTTCGGTAATTGGCCTCGACCAGGTCTTCCCATAGGCGTCTAAACCGCTGGCAACTGCCCCGACTCCCATGCCAAAAATAACCCATATTGGCCAAAAATAACTGCCCGGAGAAGTAACAAACCAAACTGCGCTAGTTAGCGCAGTTACAGCTGCATAGACAACCAAGTAAGACTTGAATTCTTGCTTTTTTTTGAGTTGTTTTCTGGCGAAGTTTCTCAAGCCGTCCTGAGTATCCTTTGCCATGGCGTTACTTCTTCGAAGTTCTGGTGCGGACCTCTTCGGCCAGGTGCTGAGTCTCGGACTTCACGTCGTCGACAACTTCTTCAACTTTTTGCTTTGCGATGCGCTCAAAGTCTTTAACGGACTTCTCGGCTTCTGACTTGGCATCAGCGAGCTTGCGACCGAGTCGCTTGCCCATCTCTGCGGCATCGAAGTCGATATCAACCTCTGATGCTCTACTTCTTAGTTGGGCGGTTAGCCAGCTTGAGCGCTCTGTCAGCCAGTGGCCGAGCTGCTCTCCTACGCTTGCGAGGTTATGAGCTAGGTCATCAGCAACTTCGTCTTCGCCCTCGAACTCGAGCGAGAGGAAGCTGATCATCCAGTCTTCGATTTCTTCAAGCGGTTCCGGGGTTACTGAGTAGTAGCGCTTTTGCCCTTCCTCGCGGGCGGCGACTAGGCCAACCTCGCGAAGAGTCTTCAGGTGCTTGGAAACCGTAGGTTGTCCAAGACCGGTTAGCTCTACTAGCTCGGAAACTGTCAGTTCGCCGGAGCCGCCAACATTAGAATCCAGCAAGCTCTCTAGTAGCTTGCGACGAGTGGGGTCTGCAACTGCTTCAAAAATATCTGCCATGACTACATCTTAGAGCTAGCTGGCGCCAATTTCACCAGCCCTTTGAAGCGCCGCCTGCAGACCGGCTTCAAATGTTTGTTGCAGCCCTGCTTTATCCAAAGTGTCAATGATGCGTTCGGTTGTTCCGCCGGGGCTGGTGACATTGGAGCGCAATGTTTCAAGTTCCTCGTCGCTCTGGGCAAGTAGGTCGATAGAGCCGGCGAGAGTGCCACGAACCATTACTGCTGCCTGCTCCTTGCTAAAGCCGTGGTTCTTAGCAATCTGCTCCCACTGCTCCATGATGTAGAAAACCCAGGCTGGACCTGACCCCGAGATTGCACTCAGCGCATCGATTTGCTCTTCGGTAATCTCCAGCGCTGCACCTACCGAGTCGAATAGCTCCATGGTCACGGCAATCGCGTCGGCGGAGGCGGTTGCCGACGGTGCCACTCCGGTGACGCCCATTCCAACAACCGCGGGAGTGTTTGGCATAGTGCGAATTAGGTTTGGATTTCCAGGCAAAACTTCAGCCATCGTAGAGAGCTTGATTCCGGCGGCCATCGAGATAACCACTGCATTGGGTGCAATCTCATCTTTTATTTCAGCCAACAAATCCTTGATTTGGTAGGGCTTTACCCCCAATACAATCAAATCGGCATCACCAGCAAGCAAGGAGTTTGCATCGCTGGCTTCCTCGATAGCCATCGCGCTAATTCCTCTTGCGCGTAAAGCATCGGCCGAAAGTACTGATCTTGTGGTGGCTGAGATCAGCTCAAGCGGGTGGCCGCTTGCAATCAAGCCTTTCAACACAGCAGAACCCATTGACCCGGTGCCTAAGAAACAAACCCTTAATTTTTCCATCTTCAAATCCTACGAGGCTTACAACCAACCGGCGACCAGCGGGAAACCAATGAACACTGCCGTGTTCATGATCGTGTGAGCAATCACCAGCGGAGCAACCCTCCCTGTTCGCATGAATAAGTAGCCGAACACTAGGCCCATTACAAAGTTGCCAATAAACGCCGAAAAGCCTTGGTAGAGGTGATAACTGGCCCTAAACAAACTAGAAATAATCACAGCCGCAATGATTGTAATTTCGGGCCTTATCAGTTGGAGTTTTTTAGCCAAAAATGCAACCGCAATGATTTCTTCCTGCAGGCCCGAGCGCAGCGCAGCCAAAACCAGCAGCACCGGTGTCCACCAATAATCACCCAGTGAACTCGGCACAATCCTGGAGGTAAGTCCAAGATTCAGCGCCAGGACATAGAGGGCGATGCCAGGAATGCCGATAATCAGCGGCATTGAAATGCCGATGATCCAGTCCTTTTTTATTGGCATAAGCCCAATTTTTATGTTGTCCATGCGCAGGAAATAAAGTGCCAACAGCACCGGAACCAAGGCCAGTGAAACCGAGGCCAATTGGCTAGCCAGATCAAGCCAGGGAGTTTGAGCAAGCGGTTTGTTTATGGTCGTGACTGATCCTGCCAAACCTTGGGTGCTGGTTAGCTTTCTGGCCAAGCTAAGAATCGAATAGATGGCGCTAGCACCGAGAGAAACCATCAGCACTAACCACAACTCTTGCGAGTGTTTACGCATCAACTACCTAACTCTCGGAATCAAAATTTCAAAGCTTGTTCACTTAGGTTATCTAGCTGGGGGCGGCCCAAGGTAGTTTGTTCTTGTGGCCAAGACAAAAATTGATTATCGCTGCTCCGATTGCGGCTGGACGACCCTGAAGTGGTCGGGCCAATGCGGTCAGTGCCAAGCCTGGGGAACAATCGCTGAAGCTGCCCCAACAACAACCGCCAAGGCCGCCAGAATCTCGATTGGGCACGAGGCAAGACCTATAACAGACATAGCCGTAGTGACCGATGGCTACCAACCGACCATGGTTTCGGAGTTCGACCGTGTTCTAGGGGGCGGGCTGGTAGCTGGCGCCGCTATCTTGCTTTCCGGTGAACCAGGAGTTGGCAAAAGCACCTTGTTGCTGGAGGTTGCATCCAGGCTTGCCAAGAGCGGAAAAAAGGTGCTCTATGTTTCTGCCGAAGAATCAGCCAGTCAAGTCAGACTGCGTGCTCAGCGAACCAACGCCTTGAGTGAAAATCTCTATCTTGCAACTGAGACCGAGTTGGGTCACGTGCTTGGACAGTTCGAACAAGTAAAGCCCGAATTAATGGTTGTGGACTCCGTCCAGACCATTAGCTCAAACGACATCGACGGTGCTGCTGGAATGCCGGCACAAGTCAGAGAGGTTGCGTCAAATCTGATTCGCCTCGCGAAGCAGAACTCAACCCCGGTCGTTCTGGTGGGCCACGTCACCAAGGACGGCTCAATTGCAGGACCCAGGACCCTCGAGCACTTAGTTGATGTTGTTTGTCACTTCGAGGGCGATCGCCAGACCGCACTTCGCTTTGTGAGAACTCTAAAAAATAGATTTGGCCCCACAGACGAGGTTGGCTGTTTCGAAATGACCGGAGAGGGCATTGTTGAGGTCAGCGATCCAAGTGCGCTGTTTGTTTCCAACACCACCACACCGGTATCTGGAACCTGCATAACCGTTGCAGTTGAGGGTAGACGTGCCCTGAGAGCCGAGATTCAGGCTTTGGTGGTATCCAGTGGTTCCCCGCAGCCAAGGCGCGTCACAAACGGCGTGGACAGCTCCAGGGTGGCAATGCTGCTTGCCGTGCTGGAGCGAAGAGCAGGAATCCCGCTTAGTGACAAAGATGTTTATGTCTCCACAGTTGGCGGCATGAGAATCATTGAACCCGCCGCCGATCTGGCAATCGCCATTGCGATTGCCTCTGCAGTCAGCGACAAGCCTGTTTCAACCAAGGTTGCAGCCTTCGGTGAGATTTCACTCTCGGGAGAGGTTCGCGGGGTTGCTAATCTCTCGCAACGAACCAATGAGGCCAGTCGACTGGGCCACAAGATAATTATTGATTCAACAAGTGGGCAACTTAAGAAGGCCCTCACTCAAGCACTGGCCCAATCGGACCCGTCTACGCCGGTAGCTAATTGAGAATGAAACGAACATCCTCTGAGATCACGTTATCCACGACAACCTTCAGCTTGTAGGTTGCACCGCCTGCCGGAACCTTCGGCATACCCTGGTCTGCATTGCAGCCCTCTCCCGATGAATAAACCCGGTCCCAAGGCCCTGAAGCTGCCGTCCTAGTTACATTTGCCTCAAGCAGCACCGTTGAGTCTTGCACATCCTCTCGAAGACAGTCCCCAGAGGACCAGTAGGTTTGCTCACCCGATGTGATTGTGAAGAAAGTCACTCTTGTTCCAACATTGAAGCGGCAGTCCACAAGCCCGGTATTAGTTACTTCGTACCAAAGATACGGAGTAGCACCAGATTCAAAGCTATTCAGAGTTTCGCTGGTTTCAGTCGCGGCGTCGTAGCTGCCGATCATTGCCGACAACGAGACCACCCCTGGAGCACAGTCAGTTATTTCCGCAGCGATCGCCGATTCAGCTGCCTCGGGTGTCGCCTCAACTTGGGCCTGGTCCTGGCCGGGTAAAAACTGCGAGAAAGCCCAAACGAGCAAGGCCAAAACCGCCAAAATACTTAAAGCGGCAATTCTTCTGCGTTTGATGATTACCGGGTCTAGTTGTGCCATGGTACAAATCTAGCTAGAGCTGCTTGAGCATGCGCGAGTTTCCCAGCGTGTTCTGTTTAACTCTTGCAAGATCCAAAAATTCTGCGACGCCGTCATCATGCGAGCGAACTAGCTCCGCATAGGTAGCTGGATCAACTGGAACATCTGAAATTACCTGATAGCCATTGGTGGCAAAGAACTCTTTTTCAAAAGTCAGGCAGAAAACGCGCGTGATGCTGAGTGCTTTTGCTCTGGCCTCAAGTTCGGCTAACAGTGCCTTGCCAATTCCCTGGCGCTTTGATTGGTTGTCGACGACTAGGGTTCTGACCTCTGCTAGGTCCTGCCACATAATGTGCAGGGCGCCGAAGCCAACCAGCTTGGAGTCTTGTTCGGCAACTACAAACTCTTGAATTGCCTCGTAGGCCTCGACCCGCTCTTTGCCAAGCAGTACTCGCTCGTCGACCAGTGGCGCAGCCATTTGGGTTATAGCGGGGACGTCGGTAGTTTTAGCGGATCGGATTTGGAACATCAGCCAATTATGAACTACTCAGGCCTTTAGAGAAAGTAGCACTTCATTGCGCCTGAGAAAAAATGGGGTTGTTGGTGCGTTGTAGCGAGCATAGATAGGGGTTGGATCAAATTCAATGCCCTCAGCAACCAGCAGCTCCTTGAGCTTGATTTCGTTATTTGAGAAAGACTGATTTCCAACCTTGCCCGAGAACCGAATGGCCGCCATCTTTATCGCTGGGTGCTCTTCAATTTTCAGGTTAGCCCCAGCCGGCGTTGGCATGCCCGCCATTGCCATGTCGTGAGGCATCACAAAAGAAACTTCGTAGCCATTTTCAACAGGAACCTCGGTGACCGGAGTAGTCATGGGTATTTGCCTGGATTCCAGATTGCCGCCGAAAATAAACCCCGCTAGCTTTCTAAAAGCGTGATTACCGGCAGAAAGCATGTTGCCCGATTCGTGAGTCGAGACAGTAATGAAGGGCGCGTAATCGCGCACTTCAAAGCCCTTGTAGGACTTCACTACCTCATACTTCTGGACCTCGGTCATGCCTTAGCGGCCGGCTCTGCCTCTCTGGAACTTGCAACATAGCTGAATTCTTCATTCAGGTAATCAACCAGGATGTCCTGAGATTTTCCGATGTAGCCGGTGAGGATACGCTCGGAAATTGCGTCTTCTACCTCGCGCTGCACTGCCCTTCGAAGCGGCCTTGCGCCCATTGATGGCTCATAGCCAAGTTCGATTAGCTTTTCCTTGGCTGAGGTAGTTAGCGTCAACTGCAGATCTCGGTCATCCAGTCGAGCCTGCAGTCGTTGAATGAATAGATCAACAATCTGCAGCAGCTCACCGCGGTTTAGCTGTGGGAAGACAATGACGTCATCAACACGGTTCAGGAACTCAGGCTTGAAGTTCTTCTTCAGCTCCTCGTTGACCTTGCCCTTCATCTGGGAGTAGTCATTCTGGCTGTCACCATCGAGTGAGAATCCAAGCGTGCTGCCAGTGATCTCACGGGTACCCAAGTTGGTGGTCATGATGATGATGGTGTTTTTAAAGTCCACCACTCTTCCCTGGCCATCGGTCAAGCGTCCCTCTTCCAGAATCTGCAACAGCGAGTTGAAGATGTCCGGGTGGGCCTTTTCGATTTCATCGAACAGCACCACAGAAAACGGCTTGCGTCGAATCTTTTCGGTTAGCTGGCCACCCTCTTCGAAACCAACGAAGCCCGGAGGGGCTCCAAACAGTCTAGAAACAGTGTGCTTTTCGCTGTACTCGCTCATGTCAAGAGCAATCAGTGCATCCTCGTCGTCAAACAAGAACTCAGCAAGAGCCTTGGCCAACTCGGTCTTTCCAACGCCGGTTGGGCCCGCGAAAATAAATGAACCCGATGGTCGCTTTGGATCTTTCAACCCTGCGCGCTGACGACGAATGGTCTTTGAAAGCGCGGCGATTGCCTGCTCCTGACCAATGACTCGCTTGTGGAGGCCTTCCTCCATGTAAATCAGCTTGTTGCCCTCGTCTTCGCCGAGCTTGAACACCGGAATACCGGTTGCCTGCGCAAGAACCTCGGCTATCAAGCCTTCGTCAACAACACCAGGTGTGTCAAGGCTGCCGTCGCGGAATTCCTTCTCCATGCGAACCTTCTCGGCGGTGAGCTTTTTCTCCTCGTCACGCTTGGTAGCGGCGGCTTCAAAGTCCTGATCGGCAATGGCCTGTTCCTTGGCCTTGCGGACAACAGTGACTTTTTCTTCCATTTCTTTCAACTCTGGAGGAGCTGACAGGAAGCTGAGCCTCAATCTGGCGCCGGCCTCATCGATTAGGTCGATGGCCTTGTCCGGCAAGAATCTGTCGGTCACGTAGCGGTCGGACATACCAACTGCCGACACGATCGCGCCGTCAGTTATAGAGACTTTGTGGTGTGCCTCGTAGCGGTCGCGAAGACCCTTCAAGATATTGATTGCGAGTGCTGGGGTTGGCTCGTCGACCTGAATCGACTGGAACCTTCTTACCAGCGCAGCATCTTTTTCAAAATGCTTGCGGTATTCATCCAAGGTTGTGGCACCGATGGTCTGCAGCTCACCTCTGGCAAGCATCGGCTTCAAGATTGAAGCGGCATCGATGGCTCCCTCGGCAGCTCCGGCACCAACAAGGGTGTGGATCTCATCGATAAAGGTAATGATGTCCCCGCGAGTGCGGATCTCCTTGGTGACTTTCTTGAGGCGCTCCTCGAAATCACCACGGTAACGAGAGCCCGCAATCAGGCTTCCCATGTCCAGAGTGTAAAGCTGCTTACCGCGAAGGGTTTCTGGAACGTTGCCGGCAACGATTGCAAGAGCTAGGCCCTCAACAACAGCGGTCTTTCCCACTCCTGGTTCACCAATCAAAATTGGGTTGTTCTTGGTTCTGCGAGAAAGAATCTGCATCACGCGCTCGGTCTCGCGCTCACGACCAACTACCGGGTCAAGCTTTCCCTCTGCAGCGGCATGAGTGAGGTTTCTGCCGTACTGGTCAAGAATCGTAGAGCCCTTAGCCTGTGGCTGGGCCTCTCCGCCGACGGAAACGGCTTCCTTGCCCTGGTAACCAGACAGCAACTGAATGACCTGCTGGCGAACCTTATTTGTATCGGCTCCAAGCTTGGTTAGCACCTGAGCTGCAACACCCTCACCTTCTCGAATAAGGCCTAGCAACAAGTGCTCGGTTCCGATGTAGCTGTGGCCGAGCTGAAGTGCCTCTCGAAGGCTTAGCTCAAGAACCTTCTTGGCCCTTGGGGTAAAAGGAATGTGACCAGATGGCGACTGTTGGCCCTGGCCGATAATGTCTTGGACTTGTTCTCTAACCTGCTCAAGGTTGATGCCGAGTGCCTCTAGCGCCTTTGCGGCAACGCCCTCACCCTCGTGAATTAGACCGAGCAAAATGTGCTCGGTGCCGATGTAGTTGTGGTTTAGAAGCTTGGCCTCTTCTTGAGCAAGCACAACGACCCTGCGAGCCTTGTCTGTAAATTTCTCGAACAAGTTAGCACCTTTCAAAATCCGTAATCAAAATGCTACGTGGGTGCTGACTGCAAAACTAGGGCTGTTCGCCCAAGGCGTTAGCGCGTTTAGCTCTTTCTTCTGCTTCGATCTTGGCGTAAACGTCGCGCTCGCCCTTGTCAGCACGCAATATCGAGCGCATCATGATCCAAAAAATCACCCCAACTGCGGCCGGTGGGATCAATGAAATCAGTGCGTCGAGCAAGCCTTCCCAGAAAGTCATGCCTACCTACTTCACCAACGGGAACAGGATGGTTTCCCGAATACCAAGGCCGGTAAGAGACATCAAGAGTCGATCAATTCCTAGACCCAGACCACCGGATGGTGGCATTCCGAACTCCAAGGCCTTCAGAAATTCTTCATCCAGCTTCATGGCTTCCGGGTCCCCGGTTGCAGCCAGCTGCATTTGTGCCACGAAGCGTTCACGTTGAACCACCGGGTCCACCAACTCGGAGTAGCCGGTCGCTTGCTCGTAACCCATGATGTAGAGGTCCCATTTTTCAACCACGCCGGCCTTACTGCGGTGGTCTCTTGTCAATGGCGATGTGTCCACAGGAAAATCAATCACAAACGTAGGTCCAGTAAGGCCGGGCTTCACAAAGTGCTCCCAGAGTTCCTCAACGTACTTGCCGTGTAGCGGGTGATCAATTTCAATACCGACGGCATCAGCGAGCTTCTTCAGGTCATTAACCGAGGTTTCTGGGGTGATTGTTGCGCCCGAAGCTTCGGACAACGATTCATACATCGACACTCGCGGCCAGGTTCCGCTCAAGTCGTTGAGGGTCCCGTCATCTAGCTGAACCACTTGAGTTCCAAGCACGTCTGATGCCGCATTCTGAATCAGCGCCTGAGTCAGGTCCATCATGGTCTGGTAATCGCCATACGCCTCATAGGCCTCCAGCATTGCAAATTCTGGTGAGTGAGTTCTATCAGCGCCCTCATTTCTGAAGTTCCGGTTGATTTCAAACACTCGCTCCAGGCCACCGACAACCGCGCGCTTCAGGAATAGCTCCGGTGCGATGCGAAGATAAAGATCGGTGTCAAAAGCGTTCGAGTGGGTCTTGAAGGGTCTTGCCGAAGCACCACCGTGCATAACCTGCAGCATCGGCGTCTCGACCTCAATGAAGGCCTGCTTAGCAAAAGTGTTTCGAATCGATTGCATCACTCCGGCGCGAATCTTTACTACCTCGCGAGCCCGGTCACGAACAATCAAATCGATGTAGCGGTGACGAACCCGGAACTCCTCACCGAGGTCGTTATGCAGGTTCGGTAGTGGCCTCAAGGTCTTTGCTGCCATCAACCAATTGGTGGCCAAGACACTAAGTTCGCCGCGTTTAGAGGTGATGACTTCACCCTCGACAAAAACATGGTCGCCCAGATCAACGAGCTCTTTCCAGCTATCAAGCTGTTCCTGACCAGCCTTATCAAGGCTGATCATGGCCTGGATTCGCTCTCCGGAGCCAGCTTGCAAAGTGGCAAAGCAAAGCTTTCCGGTGTTACGAAGGAACATGATTCTTCCGGCAAGCCCAACCTGGTCGCCGGTAGCGATGTCCTCTTCAAGATTTGGATAGTGAGCCTTGGTGGCCTCAATGGTGTGAGTGATCGGCAGTGTGACCGGGTAAGCGGAGTTGAGTGCGTTGAGTCGGTCACGCTTTTCCATGCGCACTGCAATTTGCTCGGGGAGGTCTACACCCTCGTACTCTTCGCTCACTTTAGATACCACCTATTAATAAATTATCGATTAGCCGAACCTCTCCAACCCAGCCTGCAATCACCATTCGGGCGCCTTCGACACCTTCGGTAACCGCAAACGTTTCTGGGTCAACCAGCTCTAGATAGTCAAGTCTAATAATCGGGTCAAGCTGTGTCCTTGCCGCTTCAATGCAATCGGCTTTAGTTTTCTTGGTTGAGCCCGCAACCAGAGCCCGGTTAAGTGTTCGTGCAGCCGGAATTAGCTCTTTGGGGATTCGCTGATTCCTGCTCGATAGTGCCAAGCCCTCATCATCGCGCACGGTTTCACACGCAATTACTTTTATGGGCTCGCGATCGCCGCTGGCAACCTGACGCTTCACCATTTGGGTAACAAGCATCAGCTGTTGAGCATCTTTTGAACCAAAGAATGCAACGTCTGGCTGAACTAGGTTAAATAATCGGTTTACCACTGTGAGCATGCCGTCGAAGTGGCCGGGCCTGGCTGCTCCTTCGAATAGGGCCCCCAATTCGCCGGCGGATATTTCCTTGACACCAGTGGCCGGGTAAACCTCTTGGCTGCCCGGAGCAAATAAAACATCAACGCCAGCATCACTCAGCACGCGCGCATCAACCCCAGGGGTTCTCGGGTACTTTGCTAAATCATCGCCCTCGCCAAACTGTCTGGGATTTACAAAAACCGAAACCACGATAAACAGTCCCTGATCTTGGGCTTTTTTCACCAAAGACAGGTGCCCTTTGTGCAGGGCTCCCATGGTCGGAATAAACCCGACTCGCCTTCCTTCGGTGTCGGCAACCGTCAATGCTTCTTCCAGTTCAACAATCTTTTGGGCTAGCTGCATCAGAGCGCATCCTTAGGGTCGATTTTGCCAACCGGTTGCGAGAGCGCAGTCTCCACAGCACTTCGAACCACCGGTGCTATAAGTCTGGCGGGGTTTTGGATTCCTGCGTCTTCTAAAATGCCAACGGCCTGCCTGACAACCAGGGAAGAAAAGCCGCTCGCGACTTCAAAAGCCTCTGCGTAGGCGGCTCGCTGATCTTCGGTTATCACCATCGGTTCGGCACCCAATTCGATGGCTAAGGCCTCGGCAATGGGGGTCAGTGGCTCTGGCGCACTGACCGCAATTGAGGTGTTCTTCAGGACCGTCAGATCCATTGTGGTT
>Ga0307964_1000042_pt1 | contig 73765 bp, 62 predicted proteins | sample OrgLakmetagen596_FD_201823 | JGI IMG/M metagenome (GOLD analysis project Ga0307964, IMG submission 201823) | Saline water microbial communities from Organic Lake, Antarctica - #596 | ecosystem: Environmental > Aquatic > Non-marine Saline and Alkaline > Saline | place: Antarctica: Organic Lake... | reverse complement strand
GTTGTGCTGCAGACCTTTCATCCGGATCATCCCTTTTTTACACCCTTGCTGGAGCAGGACTATCCGGCATTTGCTGCGCAATTGCTGGCCGAACGTCAGCGATCAGGCCTGCCACCCTTTGGTTTTCTAGCCTGCCTGCGCAGCGACAGCGCTTACCCGCAGCGGGCTGAGCAATTGCTGAAAGAAATGGCACAGCGCCTGTTGGCCGAACCCGGCATTCGCGTCTTCGGGCCACTGCCGGCGCTACTGTCACGCCGCGCTGGCAAGCATCGATTTACCTTACTGGTTCAAAGTGACCAGCGCAGTCGATTACATACCGCGTTGCAACCGCTGGTTGCCGGCTATCCTCGACAGCAGCGACATCTGAGCTGGCACCTGGACATAGACCCGATTGATCTGATGTGACCCCTCGGCCCCCGCGCAACGGTGGAGTCTGAATGGGGTTTCGTGGATAATGCCTTCGCCTGTTCCACCACCATTCATCGCCCAGCCGGGTCAGCGCCTGCTGCATCGCTTAAACCATTAACGGGAGTTTCGCACACAATGAAAGATCAGGTTGCCGAGCTATTGAACCAGGCTGTAAGCCAATTGAAGTCCAAAGGCGTTATACCCGAGCAACACCCGGTTCGCGTCATGGTCGACAATACGCGTGACAAAGCTCACGGTGACCTGGCCAGTAACATTGCCCTGACGCTGGCCAAACCTTGCGGTCAGCCACCCCGCGCTATGGCCGAGCAGATAATAGCTGCGCTGCCAGACAACGCCCTGATCGCCAAAGTTGAGATCGCAGGACCGGGCTTTATCAATGTCTTTCTGGCGGGCACATCCAGCGCTGAAATCGTCTCTGAAATTCTCAACCAGGGGGTAACCTTCGGACGCAACGCCCAGGGGAATGGCGCAAAGGTTCAAGTCGAGTTTGTTTCTGCTAACCCCACAGGCCCTCTGCACGTCGGTCATGGACGTGGTGCCGCCGTCGGTGATTCACTGTGCCGCCTGCTAACGGCCAATGGTTACGACGTAACCCGCGAGTTCTACTACAACGACGCAGGCGCCCAGATCAAAAACCTGGCCTTGTCAGTTCAAGCTCGGGTTAGGGGTCTGGGACCGGATGACCATGACTGGCCTGAAGACGGCTACCGCGGCAACTACATTGCCGATGTCGCTAACAGCTACATGAACAGCGACAGCATCGATGCTGACGACCGGCATGTGACCGGCTCAGCCAATGCCGAAGACCTCAACGCCATCAAGGAATTTGCAGTCGCCTATCTGCGTCGCGATCAGGATCTGGACCTGAAAGCCTTTGGGGTCCACTTCGATGTGTTTTTTCTCGAATCGTCTCTCTACAACGATGGCAAGGTGGAAGCCACGGTGAAGCGCCTGATCGAGCAGGGTTTCACCTATGAATCTGAGGGTGCACTCTGGCTGAAAACAACCGAATTTGGCGATGACAAAGATCGCGTCATGCGTAAAAAAGATGGCGGCTACACCTACTTCCTGCCAGACGTTGCCTATCACCAGGACAAGTTTGACCGGGGCTTCAAGCGTGTTATCAACGAACAGGGCGCGGACCACCACAGCACCGTAACCCGGGTTCGGGCAGGGTTGCAGGCACTGCAAATGGGCGTTCCCGAAGGCTATCCGGATTATGTATTGCACCAGATGGTTATGGTTACCAAAGGTGGGAAGGAGGTTAAACTCTCCAAACGGGCCGGTAGCTACGTTACCCTGCGCGACCTGATCGACGAAGTCGGCTGTGATGCCACACGCTATTTTCTGGTCTCGCGCCGGGCTGACTCGCAGCTCACCTTTGATATCGATCTGGCACGCAGCCAGAGTAACGACAACCCGGTCTACTATATCCAATACGCTCATGCCCGGGTACAGGCATTGTTGCGCAAACTGGAACAGGAAGGCCACAGCTTCAATCAACAACAGGGCATCGAAGCCCTGGGCCAACTGGATCTGGACGACGAACGCGCTCTGATGACCCAATTGCGCCGCTATCCCGAAGCGGTGGCGCACGCAGGTCAGTCGCTAGAGCCCGCCGGCATCGCCACTTTTCTGAAAGATCTGGCAAGCCAGTTTCATGCCTACTACAACAACAATCGCATGCTGGTTGACGATGCTGAGTTGCGCAACGGACGTGTCGCACTCGCCGTTGCAGTAGGTCAGGTGTTGGCCAACGGACTTGACCTGTTGGGTGTCAGCGCACCGGAGAGCATGTAATTATGGCACGCGACTTTGCCAACAAACCCCCACCGCCGCCTGACCGAAGCCTCATTCCGCGCTGGGTCTGGGTCTTTACAACCCTGGCTTCAGTGGCTTTTGTCGGCTTCCTTATCTATCTGAGCCAGATACCTGCAAACGGTCAGGGCGCGCAGGCGGTGCGAGACAGTGTGCAGCAAATTCAGATACCAGCGCGTCCGCGGCCTGAAGCAAAACCCGAGCAGGAACCCGAGACGTCGACCAGCGGCAGCCCGGTTAAATCGCTAGAGCAGGCGTTTGAGTTTTACAAATTACTTAAAGACGACGAAGTACCGATTCAAGTGACGCCCCGCCAGCCAGCCAATCCGGCCACAAGCGCCGACGCACCACAGGGCGATCAAGCGCCACCAACTCAGCCAGCCGGTGAGCGCTGGATCATTCAGGTTGCGTCTTTTTCCCAGGTCGCTGACGCCGACCGTCTGCGAGCCGAACTGATTATCAACGGCCTAACCGAAGCCCATTTGACAACCGTGAATTTGGGTGATCGCGGCATCTATCACCGGGTAATGGTCGGCCCGTTCGACAACCGTTCCCGACTGAACCGCGCTCAGGATGTACTGGCAGAGCTGAACCATCAAGTCATGGTACGCAACCTCAACTAAGGAGGCTCTTGTATCTGAATAATTCACGCGAGGCACTGCGGGCGAACCCGGGCCTACCTCTGTGATTAGCAGCGAACTGAATCCTTTCACGGCAGGACAGTGAGAGGCTTCAGCACTTTGAAATCTCGCACCCGCCCCCACATACCGTACAAAGCCTCAATGGATGTATAAATGACGACGATTGTTTCCGTGCGTCGCGACAACGCCGTAGTAATCGGTGGCGACGGCCAGGTCTCCCTGGGCAATACCGTAATGAAGGGCAACGCCCGCAAAGTGCGTCGCCTGTATCATGATAAAGTAATCGCCGGCTTCGCCGGTGGTACGGCAGACGCTTTCACCCTGTTCGAAAAATTTGAGGGTCACCTGCAACAGCACAGCGGTCATCTGACCCGCTCAGCCGTGGAACTGGCCAAAGAATGGCGCAGCGACCGTGCCTTGCGGCGACTCGAAGCGATGCTGGTTGTAGCCGATAAAGACACGACCCTGATTATCTCTGGCACCGGTGATGTCGTCGAACCGGAACATGGCATTGTTGCCATAGGCTCCGGCGGTAACTATGCGCTCGCTGCGGCCCGTGCTCTGCATGAAAATACCGAACTGGACGCCGACGCCATAGCGCGCCGGGCGCTGGATATCGCAGCCGATATTTGCGTATTTACTAACCACAACGCCGTTTTTGAAGCGCTGTAACGAGGTATCCAATGTCAACCATGACTCCGCGCGAAATTGTTCACGAACTGGACAAATACATTATCGGTCAGGACCAGGCCAAGCGTTCAGTGGCTATTGCTTTACGCAATCGCTGGCGCCGGATGCAGCTTGATGAGCGCATGCGTGAAGAAATCTCGCCCAAGAATATCCTGATGATCGGACCCACCGGCGTTGGCAAAACCGAAATCGCCCGCCGTCTGGCCAAACTGGCCAATGCGCCTTTTATCAAGGTAGAAGCGACTAAGTTTACCGAAGTTGGCTATGTCGGACGCGATGTTGAAAGCATTGTCCGCGACCTGGCAGAAACGGGTATCAAGATGTTTCGCGAACAGGCCATGCTGAGTGCCCGACCACGAGCCGAAGACGCCGCCGAAGACCGCATTCTGGATATCTTACTGCCCCCAGCCCGGGGCGCTTACAACGAAGACGCCGAAGAGACACCAAAAACCGACTCCAGCACCCGTCAGATTTTCCGTAAGAAAATACGCCAGGGTGAGCTGGATGACAAAGAGATCGAATTGGATGTCGCCGAGCAGGCAGGTGGGGTTGAAATAATGGCCCCTCCGGGCATGGAAGAGATGACCAGCCAACTACAGAGCATGTTCTCGAACATGGGCAAACAGCGCACCAAGAAGCGTAAGATGAAGCTGAAGGATGCGATGCGTGTGTTGGTAGACGAAGAAGCGGCCAAGCTGGTCAACGAAGACGAATTACGTCAACAAGCGGTGCAGGCTGTTGAACAAAACGGCATCGTCTTTCTTGATGAGATCGACAAAATCGCCAAATCCGATAACCGGGGCGGCAGCGATGTCAGCCGCGAAGGGGTTCAGCGTGACTTGCTGCCATTGATCGAAGGCAGCACGGTGACCACCAAATACGGTATGATTCGTACCGATCATATCCTGTTCATCGGCAGTGGAGCCTTCCATTTCGCCAAGCCCAGCGACCTGATTCCAGAGTTGCAGGGCCGATTGCCGATTCGGGTCGAACTGAATGCCCTGACGCCCGATGATTTCAAACGAATCCTGACTGAGCCAGACTACTGCATCACAGAGCAATACCGGGAACTGATGCAGGCCGAAGGCCTCAACATAAGCTTTACTGAAGATGCGATAGAAGCTCTGGCCAACATTGCCTTTCAGGTCAATGAAAACACTGAGAATATCGGTGCACGCCGCCTGCATACCATCATGGAACGTCTATTCGAAGACCTTTCCTACCGTGCCAGTGAGATGGGAGGTGAACAAGTAACCGTCGATGCCGCCTATGTCGACAAGTACCTTGGCGAACTGGCAAAAAACGAAGACCTGAGCCGTTTTATTCTCTAGCAGGCTGTTGAAATTTGCAGAATGGCTGCCGCCTGCAACTGGAACATGTGGTCCGACAATTCGGATGTTCCGGCGAAATCGGCGACTGATGCTTCGTTGATTTCGTGAGAACAGTAAAAATCACATTTTTTGCTTTTCGTGTTTTGGAAAAGGCAGGAAGCTTTTTTCAACAACCTGCTAATCTGTCCGGTGGCGAAGCCTGCTTCGCCGCCCCGGAGACCTTGCAATGAGTACTGCGCCAAAGCACATCACCTACCATCGGGAGGCCGCCGAGCTGGAATTAGGCTGGGCCGACGGTACCGTTCATCGGCTCAGTGCCGAACTTTTGCGGGTACACTCCCCTTCAGCCGAAGTTCGTGGTCATGGTATCGGCCAGGAGGTTCTGCAAACGGGCAAACGCTACGTTGCGATTAACGGCATCGAACCGACCGGTCGCTACGCCATCAAAATCATTTTCGACGATGGCCACGACTCGGGCCTTTACGACTGGGCCTATTTGCGCAAGCTGGGCGATGAGCAAACCAACTACTGGCAACGCTACCTCGACAGGTTAAGCAACGCCGGTGCCAGCAGAGAGCCTCTGTTTATTCAGGCAAAACAGCTATAGCACTGACTTCCTTGCGTATTTATGCTGATGTTTTGGGGCGGGTCATTGATTAGTCGCGAACTGCATTCGTCATCTTGCCCACAATGCATTAGCATTCTGTCTTTCCTTTTTTAGCAGGCAAACCGGACCCGATGAAATACCGAGACCTACGAGACTTCCTCGCCGGCCTGGAAGCGCGCGGTGAATTACGCCGCGTCACTCAGTCGGTCAGCCCCCACCTTGAAATGACCGACCTGTGCGATCGCGTCTTGCGCCAGCGGGGACCGGCCCTGTTGTTCGAAAACCCCACAGGTTACTCCGTACCCGTTCTTGGCAACCTATTCGGCACGCCCGAGCGGGTTGCTATGGGTATGGGCGCTGAAACCCTGGCTGACCTGCGCGACATTGGCAAGGTGCTGGCCTATCTGAAAGAACCTGACCCGCCTAAAGGTCTCAAGGACGCCTGGGACAAACTCCCTCTGGTCAGAAAGGTACTGTCGATGGCTCCTAAAACAGTGCGCAAAGCTGTTTGCCAGGACGTTATCCTGGAGGGACCCGATGTTGACTTGTCGCAGTGGCCGATCTGGACCTGCTGGCCGGAAGACGCGGCGCCCCTTGTCACCTGGCCACTGGTGATTACCCAGGGTCCCAAAGGCGGTCGCACCAACCTTGGCATCTATCGCCAGCAAGTGATCGGTAAAAACAAACTGATTATGCGTTGGTTATCGCATCGCGGCGGTGCACTTGATTTCCAGGCCTGGCAAAAAGAACGACCCGGTGAACCCTTTCCGATTGCCGTCGCGTTGGGGGCCGATCCGGCGACCATACTTGGCGCAGTGACACCCGTGCCTGATTCCCTGTCGGAATATGCCTTTGCCGGACTGTTGCGCGACAGCCGCACTGAATTGGTAAAATGCAAGACCCATGATCTGATGGTACCAGCCAGCGCCGAGATTATTCTTGAGGGCTACCTGTATCCGAACGACATGGCAGACGAAGGCCCCTACGGTGACCATACCGGTTATTACAATGAAGTCGAACGCTTCCCTGTGTTTACCGTCGAACGCCTGACTCACCGCGAAAACCCGATTTATCACAGTACATTTACCGGTCGGCCACCCGATGAACCTGCTGTATTGGGTGTAGCGCTGAATGAAGTCTTTGTACCGATTCTGCAAAAGCAGTTCCCGGAAATTGTCGACTTCTATTTGCCGCCCGAAGGGTGCTCGTACCGCATGGCCATCATCAGCATCAAGAAGCAGTATCCCGGTCACGCCAAGCGCGTGATGATGGGTGCCTGGTCTTTCCTGCGCCAATTTATGTACACCAAATACGTCATTGTTGTCGATGACGACGTCAACGCTCGCGACTGGAATGATGTTATCTGGGCAATCACAACCCGTATGGATCCAAGCCGCGACACCGTGATGATTGACAACACTCCCATCGACTACCTCGACTTCGCCAGTCCGATTGCCGGTCTTGGCTCAAAAATGGGTATGGACGCGACCAACAAATGGCCAGGTGAAACTGACCGGGAATGGGGGCGGGCCATCGTCAAGGACCCTCAGGTGTCTGCCAGGGTTGACACTTTGATGCAGGAACTGGGGATGTAGTGTCGAGGTATACCTTCCCGATTGTCGCCGATCGCTTGGTTATTGCGCCGCTGATCGCTATAATCCTGACCATTAAGTCAACTTTATAGCAAAAGGCATCCTAATGAACGGTTTGGAACTGAATTGGCTGGAGATCTACGGCTACCTTGGATCAGCACTGATTGCCATTTCACTGATGATGAGCGATATCCGCAAGCTGCGCTGGATCAATTTGGTCGGTGCAGGCTCCTTTGCCAGCTACGGCTTGCTGATCAATGCCTGGCCAGTTGTCATTCTGAATGGTTTTATTGTACTCATCGATATCGTCCATTTGTGGCAACTGTCGCGGGCAGTCACGGTCAGCCGCTCACTCGAGTTCGCCAGCGATGATCGCTATGTAACAACCGTGCTGACCGATGTCTGGCCGCAATTGCTTGAGTTAGGCCGCGAGCAGCGTATCAGTGTGGAGTTTCGCGGTGCACAGCCCAGATCTTTTACCGTACTTGCGCATCAGGAAACCGCCTATTCAACACGACTGGCAGCCTGACTGACGGTTCCAACAGGGTTACTCCACTGTGTATACTGTCCATTGACATAAACCAGTCGGAGATAGCCCGTGTCCCAAGAGTCCCCAACCACCACTGCTACGCTGCATGATCTGAGGAAACTACGCGGTGGCGTCTGGGTAGTGCAACTGAAGCCGTTAGCTCCTTACTTGTACAGCGCTGGCCAGTTTACCGAACTCAAAGTGGCCGGTTTCACGTCGCTTTTCTACACCATCGCCAGCAGTCCATCCAGTCCCTGTGTGGAATTGCACATTCAAACCGGTACCGATCAGGCCGACGCTCTGATCAAACACCTGAAAGACGTAGACTCGGTTGAACTGGCACCGGCAGGCGGTGACTGCCGACTGGAAATCTTGTCCGAAGAGAACGGTCCCTTGCTGTTGATTGCCTCCGGCACGGGATTCAGCCAGGTAAAATCAATCATTGAAGACTTGTTGTCCCAAAACAGCCGTCGAACCCTTCATCTGTATTGGTCCGGGCACCGGTTGAGTCAGTTGTACATGCTGCAAAAAGCTGAAAACTGGGCCGATTTACATGACAATATTCATGTTTCTGCACTGATCTCCGAACACAGCCACTGGGATGACAAACACCAGATGCTGGTTCACAGCATACTCGGCGATCACAGCGACCTGAATCGGTGCCAGGCGGTCTGCTGCGGGTCTCCTGCCATGGTCTATACCGTGTTCGATAGCTTGTGCAATGAGGGTTTCCGGCGCGATGCCATGCTCAGCGATGTATTTATGTTTGCCCCCCGGGACGCGCAATGAACACGGCTGAGGTTTTGCAAGTATTTGGGCTTGAACCGAGAGAGACGCGGCTCTATCTTGCCCTGCTCCAATCCGGGCCGGCCTCCATTCGGGATATTGCCGACCGGGCTGGCATTAACCGCGGCACCACCCATGAACTGCTGAAACGCATGCTGCAAAAAGGCGTGGTCAGTTATTTCCCCAGGGGCAAGCGCCGCCACTTTAGCGCCGAGCCACCACAACGACTTAAAGAACTGGCACTCACTCATCAACAAAAAGTCGACGATGCCATGGAATTGCTCGACGACAAAGTGATTCCCGAACTCAGTCATTTGCGACCGGCTACCGGCAATGCAGACGTTCACTATTACGAAGGGGATGACGGCATCGAGCTGGTGCTTAAAGACATATTATCGACCGTCAGTGAACAGGATAATCGCAGCTATTGTATCTATTCGGCCAAAGCTATCCGCAAATATCTGTATCGCCCCTTTCCCAACTACACCCGCCAGCGGGTCAAGATGGGCATCAAGGTTAAGGTGATTGCCATTGGCGAGGGCGGTGAAGAAGCGGCTCTGGCTGACCGCAAGTGGATCAACGAACCGTCCAGTGATCGTGCCGGCAGTTACATTGCAATCTATCCTCCCAAGGTGGCAATGATCTCACTCAGCCACGGCGACCTGCCGACAGCAGTGGTGATCAACTCACCGACCATCGCCAACACTCATCAGGTAATTTTCAATACGTTATGGGAAAGCTTGTAGGATAGTTCACAGGGGTTGTTGTCGAACTGGGATTGAGTCTATCCCCAAGGCCCCCGGCAGACGTCGGGCGAACGCAATTGTGTTCACTACCAACGCGCGCGCCGTTCCGTTCGGGGTGAGTTTGTCGAACCCTTTCAGGGACGGACATTAGATTCGCAGCACCTATTGATCCCCCAGGCCCTGAAAACTGAATCCATCTGGTAGCAGTTCCGCCACTGTCCAGCGCTTGAACGCCTCTCCGTCATGCGTCGCCCAGATCACTCCGTCGGCAGGCATAAACTCGGCAATCACTTGACGGCAACCACCGCAGGGAGAAAACAGGTTGTCGCCCGGCATAAATACCAGCAATTCAGTAATTTCGCCGGGGCGAACACCCGTTGCGACGGCGGTATTAATCGCATTGCGCTCACCGCACATACCCAATGGATAAGAGCGATTTTCAACGTTGCAACCAGAAAAAAGCTCACCGCTGTGCGTGCGCAAGGCTGCACCAACCGGAAATTGACTGTACGGGACATACGCATGTCTGGCCACAGCCCTGGCGGCAGCTTTCAGATCGACGTCGGGTTTATTCATTCATCAATGCCCAGGGTGGCTTCGAGCGTCAATTTGATCATGTCGTTGAACGTGGTCTGGCGCTCTTCTGCAGAGGTCGACTCGCCGCGAATAATGTGATCGCTGACGGTCATTACAGTGAGCGCCCGGGCACCATATTCAGCTGCGACTCCATACAACCCGGCGGCTTCCATATCGACTGCCAGAATGTTCATTTTTTCCAGTGCAGGCATCAACTCGCTGTCAGGCGAATAGAACAGGTCCGATGTGAAGACATTACCGATACGCACCGGAATACTCGCCGCGCGGGCCGCCGCAACCGCCTTTTCCATCAAACCGAAATCGGCCAGTGCAGCGAAGTCATAACCTCGCAATCGCACACGGTTGACGCCTGAATCGGTACTGGCACCCATGGCAATAATGACATCACGCAATTTCACATCAGCCGCCACGCCACCACAGGTGCCCACGCGAATGATGTTCTTGACGCCATAGTCAGTAATCAACTCTTTGGCATAGATCGACATTGACGGCACGCCCATGCCGGAGCCCATGATGGAAATAGCTCTGCCCTTATAGCGACCGGTGTAACCAAACATATTACGCACATCAGCCACCTGGCGAGCATCGTCCAGGAAAGTCTCGGCTATGTACTTTGCACGCAGCGGGTCGCCGGGCATCAGTAAGGTTTCGGCGAAATCACCCTGCTTGGCATTAATGTGGGGAGTAGACATATGCACCTCTAATTATCTGACCGTTCGTTCAAGTTTGATGACTATAGCCAATTTTACTGCTCAAGCCAAGGCTGCGTATCATCGCCGCTACGTCAGCGGCGCGGCAAGAATACCGAGGCTTCAAGGCCAGAGCCAATGCGGTTACGCAAACGTAACTGACCGCCATGCGCATGGGCAATGTTACGCGCAATGCTCAATCCCAATCCAGCTCCGCCCGTATTGCGATTACGCGATGTCTCCAGGCGCACATACGGCTCAAAAACACTGTCGAGTTTTTCCTCCGGTATGCCTGGGCCGTTATCAACAATAAATATTTTCAGATCATGACGGCTGTCGACTATCTCAATACCTACCTGAGTTCCGTAGAAAGCGGCATTGTGAGCCAGATTGGACAAACACCGTTTCAGTGCCAGCGGTTTACCATAATAAGGACGTTTGGCTTCACCGCGGCTCTCAGGTTCATAACCCAACAGCTCAAGGTCTTCGATAAGCTCCTGAACTAACACATTAATATCGATGGGCTGGGTATCTTCATGGACATCGGTACTGCGGCCCAGGTCAAGCGCTCCCTTTACCATGGCTTCGAGCTCATCAAGATCTTTTATCATGCGTGCCTTGGTGTCGGACTCATCCATCATTTCAGCGCGCAGTCGCAACCGGGTAATGGGCGTCTTCAAATCGTGAGATATGGCCGAGAACATGCGTTCCCGGTCATCGACAAAGCGCAACACCCGCTCTTGCATCAGGTTAAAGGCACGGGTTGTTTCCTTAACTTCTCGGGTGCCGGTTTCTGCAAGCGGGGCCAGGTGAATATCCGTACCCAGCTCCCGCGCAGCGGCAGCCAAATTGGACAATGGTCGAGTTAACCAGCGCACAACCACCCAGAGAATGAGCACCAGAATGACCATTAAAATAAATAGAAAGAGCAACTGCCCCCGATCCAGATATTCTGTCTGGTTAAAAAAGAATGGATCGGGCAACAAACCGGCAAGATACAGCCATTCGTTTTCGCCTATCAAAACCTGAGCAACGATAACGGGAGGTGGATCTGGCTCCAGGATCAGCGTGTTCTGGGCCCAGCGAGGTGGTAGATCAACCAGCAAGATGTCATTTTTATACACATTTAAAAACCGCGGATCGGCGAAGGTGGCAGTCAGTTGCGATAACCGCTGTCCCAGCTTTTCCTCAATGGCGAGATTAAAGTTCTCCAAAAACTGGTCTTTGGCGCCAGAAGGCCGGACAGGATCTACTTCAATATAATCGTCATTGACCGAGACTAGAAAACGGGACCCTCCCATATCTCTGAGCTGATTGATGATCAGGTGTCGGTACTCGGTTGGATAAGCGCGGATAAATTCTATGGTCGAGCCCATCGAAAAGGCAAGATCCCGGGCCATCGCCTCGCCTTGCGTTTGTCGCTGATGCTCCAGGTAGTAAAGCCAGACGTAATTGCTGATGGCAAAAGCGCTGATCAGCCCCAACACCATCAACACCAGTAGCCGGCTATACAGAGAGGTAAAACTGAGCATCACTCTGTTTCCACAGAAACAGGCACCGTTAGTATATAGCCGGCACCGCGTACCGTTTTAATAACCTGGGGCGATTTGCCGTCATCGTTCAGCCGGCCACGCAATCGGCTGATCTGAACATCGATGGAGCGATCGAAAGGACTGGCATCGCGTCCTCTCAAATGTAAGCTGAGATCATCCCGGCTCAATACCTCGCCGGGCCGCGACAGAAACAGCTGCAGCAGATTATAGTCGGCACCGTTGAGTGATCGAACCTTACCCTCAGGACTGGTCAGCTCACGGTTGGTCGCATCCAGTGACCAGCGACCAAACCGCAACCGCTGATTCCCGTCAGAACCCGTACGGTGGTCAGCCCCTTCCTCGTAACGGCGCAACACTGCTTTAATACGCGCCAGCAATTCACGAGGATTAAACGGTTTGCCAACGTAATCGTCGGCACCAAGTTCCAGGCCGATAATTCGGTCGGTCTCGTCGGATCCAGCCGTCAACATGATGATCGGCACCCGGGACCGGGCTCTGATTTCCTTACACAGGGTAAAACCATCGTCCCCAGGCATCATGATATCCAGAACAATCAGGTCCAGCCGTTGCTCCAGCCAGATTTGACGCATAGCCTGGCCATCGGCCGCCGACATCACGGCAAAACCATTCTTTTCGAGATATTCTTTCAGCAGGTCGCGAATGTCTTTATCATCGTCCACAACCAGGATGCGCTTTTGTTGTTCTGACTGCATCTGTGATCCACTTAATCGCAAGATTTGATTCAATCACCGTACGACTCCCATCCAGACTGCCTGCTCTGGAAACCGCACCAGCGTCGCCTGTCGAAGCTCTGAGTGTACCGTCTCTATCTGATCACCTTTGTAACAAAGTATAGCAGCTCCGGGCGTCAACTGAGGCCAATGACTTTAGGAAATGCCGTCTAATCGGCTACACTATTCCTTGAGCCAGTTCACATTCTGCCGATACCAAACAATGGGTTAACTCATCACCGAGTCGCCCGCACCCTGACATTCCGTTCCATGACTTTGCCGTAGAGCTGCTATAAGTGACCGAAACAACCACTGTGCTGACACCTGACAACGCCACACGAGAAGCACTGCTCGAGACCCAGAGCCGCTTTCTAACCGTGAACGAAGGGCGACTGGCCAGACTTAGAGATAGCCTGCAGATACGCCAGCAACAATGCCTGGACCTGCTGCCTATATTGTTTCACTGCCACCTGCCCGGTTTGCCAGGGTATCGGGAGGATCTGACGGTACCCTCTGGCCTGCTGCACTATCAGCCTTCGGAAGCAGCCATTACCCTGGCTATGGCGTTCAATCGCTCCCTAAAAGCGCCTCAGCTGCACAACTATAATACGCAGTTGATGGGATTGTACCTGATGGGATCCAGTGGCAGTGTGGCTCAGTCAACGACGTCCGATCTGGATCTTTGGCTGTGTTACAAACCCGATCTCGACCACAGTCAGATTCTGATGCTTGAAGAAAAAGCCCAGGTCATCAGTACCTGGGCGGAAGGATTTAATCTTGAGGTCCATGTTTTTCTGATGAATGCCCAGCATTTTCAGGGCAGTGATCAGCGCTCACTAACCGGCGAAAACTGCGGATCTACCCAACATTTTTTGCTGCTGGATGAGTTTTATCGCACGGGCCAATGGCTTGCTGGCGCCCTGCCCGCCTGGTGGCTGGTACCCAGCAACCGGGAGGCTGACCATGAAGGGTTGCTGGAGCATTACCAGCAAAAAAACCTGATACGGCGTGACGAACAAATCAACTTCGGGCCGCTGCCGACATTGCCACCTGGCGAGTTCATCGGTGCAGGCATGTGGCAACTTTACAAAGGTATTGAATCACCGCACAAGTCTGTTCTGAAATTGCTGCTGCTTGAAATATATGCCCGCGAATTTCCAAGCGTTACCAGCCTCGCCAACCAGTTTAAACAGGCAGTCTATAATAATTTCCTGACGTTGAATGATCTGGACCCCTATATGCAACTCTATCGTCGCATTGAGACCTATTTGACTAACCGTGAAGAGACTGAACGAATGGCTTTGGTGCGCCGTTGCTTCTATTTCAAGGTCGGTATAGCGCTCAGTCGGCCTGCACGTACGCAAAACTGGCGGCGGCAATTGATGCAACAACTGGTCAACGAGTGGCAATGGAGCACGGCCGACGTGCTCCATCTGGATCAGCACCGACACTGGTCAGTGACCGATGTCATGCGCGAGCGCAAGCTCCTCGTTAGTGAATTGACCCACAGCTATCGCTTCCTGACCCAGTTTGCCGCTGAACACCAGAGCAACCACCTGATGAGTCAGCAGGACCTCTTGATTATAAGCCGCAAGCTGCACGCCGCCTTTGACCGCCGCCGTGGTAAAATCGACTTTATTCGCTTTGGTCAGGATGTCGACTTCAGTTTTGAAAAAGTCCGTATTTACGAGTGCCCCAGTCAGCGTGAGCATGGTGAAAATTTCTGGGCCGTCTACACCCGTGAGCATAGCCCGGACTCTGGCTCTGAAACTGCACTTAAGTCGACACCCGGTTTACTCGAAGCGTTGCTCTGGTGTCACCTGAACGGCTTGCTGGATGCCCACCTGCATATCCCGATATTCAGCCAGCAAGGTCAGGCTACTGAGTTTGAAGTGCGTAAAACCCTGGCAACTTTACGTCAGGTATTACCGTCAGCCAGTCTCGACAAACCGCACCAAATCTATTCACAACCATCGCAAATTGAACGAGTTATTCTGTTTATAAACCTGGGACATGATCCCCTGCAACACCTGACCCGACGTGGATTTCAAAAAATTTCAGAACGCAGTAACAGCCTCGACTTCAGTGCGCTGCGCGAAAACCTGGTCGGAACACTCGATGTAGTTCTGGAAAATTCGTGGGGTGAAATTACTGTAGAACGTTTTGCTCAAGCCGACGCATTGATCCAGGCGTTGCAATTTTTACTGATGCGACTGACCAAACAAAAGGCTTATCGTCGTCCCGACATTCAAGCTTTCTGCCACAATCAAACCCGTCCACAGTCGATTGCCAAGCGTGTTCAGGACTTATTTGATGACGCCATTGCAGCCTCCGACCAGGCTCATCACGGTAATCCGCTACGTTTTCTATTCAACCTCGGTGATCAGTATCAAGGGTTGCTGCTGGGTGACAAACAATTGAAACACGTCAGCTTCGATTCCGAGCAAACACTGATCGACTGGCTTGGCACCGAACAGACAGAACACAGCCCCATTTACCCGGATCGCTTGTTTGAAACGCAACGCAATCACTTGAAAACCGTGCTGGCAGCGCAATCCAGCGATGGCGGTTTGTTGCTGGTGTTTCATACAAGCGGTCGCCAGGCAACGGTATACCTGCTCGACGAACAGGCTTCAGTGCTGCGCTTCAGCCAGCCCTTTTTCAACGTGCCTACCCTGTTGGCGCCACTTCTGCGTTTTTTAAAAATATCCGAACATCGTCAGCGCAGTGAAGAAGACGCCATACATTTGCACCAACGCAGCATACGGTGTTACGAAATGAGCCAGGAGGGCAGCAAACCGCCCATTCTGAAGCGCCAGCGACTGCAAGGATTGCTGCAGGAAAATAGGTTTATCAACATTCAGGCATTTATGGACCGCAACGCCGATGGACACTATGAATACCAGATGATCTGTAACGAGGCAGAGTTCAGCACTCTGGATCTGGGCGACCGTTTTTACACCGCAGTGGCGTCCTATATTGTCGGCTTGCGCGCTCAGGGTTTGCGCTATCCCATGTACATAACAGACCTGGCATTGTCAGATCGCATTGTTGCTAGCCTGCCCTTTGGCCAGGCTCAGACGTTGCATTATGTCCGCGCCAAATTGCGCCTTGAACAACGCATCAACGAAGCCATGCGGCTTATTTGAAGGGTAAGCTTAGCTGATACGTGCAACCAGGCCTTCCAGATACTCCAGATCAGGAATGCTGGCTTTACCCAGTTGGGTAATCACGGCCATTTTCTCAGCCTGAGCTATTGCCGACTCGCTGTCTTCACGCACATCGGCATCACCCAGCTTGATCATGCGTGGAATACCCTGGATCAGCATGCCAAAAAAACGGCTGCTCCCTTGATCTGATACCGCATTAAACACAGCTATTCGAGCATCACGCGCGTCCTGACCGCGGACCTGGCTGTTAGCCACTTCAAAACTGATCACTGGAATTCGCTCGCCTCGCCAGTGCATATGCCCCAGGTGCCAGGGTGGTGCGTTCTGGGCAAGGTCGAGTTCCGAGCGGGGTACAACCTCAGCAATGGATACGTTTGGAACCAGCAGATTCTTTTGCTGCATGGGCACCAGCAAGCTGGCGACAATGGCATCCAGGTCTGTCTGCGCTACTGTTTTCATCGTTGCTCACCTTGTTGCCACCGCAGTGGCCCCTTGTTCAGGCTACCTGAGCCGTTCGCTCAGCCAGCCAGCTCAATAGTTTCTCGGCCAGTTCAACCGGAGTTCCCTGCCAACCGGCAGCTCCCACCTGCTGTACAGAATCAGGCATCGAACTCTGCACACAACTGTCCGATGATTGCACCCAAACGGTGCCTCCGGCGGTAACAATATCCTCTGCACCAATCGCGCCATCACTGCCCATGCCACTGAACACGATTGCATGAGCACCTGCACCAAACTGGGTAGCGACATTTTTTAATAAATGATCCAGGCTGGGTCCATAAGGGCCCGACCAGGCATTGTTTTGCCAGAGGATGCCATGATTATCAGTAAACCGTATTTCATGGTTTACCGGCACTACATAGACATAACCGTTCTCCATTTGCCGACCATGTTCGGCATACACCAGTTTCAACTGGGTATGACGCCCAATAGAATGCTGCAAGGCACCGACGCAACCGGCATCAATGTGCTGAGCGTACAAAAAAGTGGCGGGAATCTCGGCTGGCAATACATCCAGAAACTGTTTCACAGCTTGGGGGCCACCGAGCGACGCGCACAAAACCCAAAGCGGCCCCAAATCGGTTTTAGGGGCATCGAGCAATTGCGCAGGCAATGAATACACCGGCAGAGGCCGCATCGCCAACAGCTGCTCCAGATCAATGGTGGGTGCCTCGGCGGCTGGCTCGGCTACTGGTGCCAGAGCGCAAAGCTTTTCCTGAATGCGGCGCTGCCAGCGCGGAAAATCTGCGTGGTTACGGGCAGGAATCGCTGCCTCCCCGAACAAAATTGGCGATTCCGTGTTTTCCAGCAATGACTGTATAAAATCGTCCCACTGGTCTTGATCTGCCAGTTCAACAACCCAGACCCGAATGGTTTCATTGCGCATCAGAGCGGGTTTCAGACGATCCGGTGCCGTGTTTACTGCGACGTCATAACCGGCTTCTACAGCCACCTCTTGAAGCAAATGCTGGACCAGGGGTGAGTCAGCAATAATACCCACTCGGGTATGTTGTGATGTTGTCTCAACACGGGTCATCAGAGCCACTCCACGCTCATGCCTGTATGCCCAGCAAGCGTTTGATAGCGTCAACCAACGGTCCTTCCTGGAAAGGCTTCCCCATGTATTCGTTAACACCGATCGACAAGGCCCGCTCACGATGTTTGGAGCCGGTCCTTGATGTGATCATGATGATCGGCATCTGTTTCAGGCGCTTGTCATGACGTACCAGGGAAGCGACCTCAAACCCGTCCATATACGGCATTTCGATGTCGAGCAACATAATATCCGGTACCCGGTCCTGCAATTGGGCAACCGCATCAGCTCCATGCTTGGCCAGAATCACCTCCATACCCTGACGCTCCAGTAGACGACTGGTTACTTTGCGCACTGTCACGGAGTCATCAACGACCATGACGGTATAGGGACTGTCTTTGTCACGGGCGGGCTTTTTGGATGCTGGTATTGACACCTTCGGCGCTGGCAAGGTCGTCATGTTGGAGTGTTCGATCGCAAGTGAATTGCGAATCAAGGCCGCCAGATCAAGGATCACTACCACCGATCCGTCACCCAGGATCGTAGCACCGGAAACACCCGGTAACGTGCTGAACTGAGGGCCCAGTGTTTTCACCACAATTTCACGGCTACCCATCAACCGATCGACGTGCAGTGCCATGGAGTGATGTTCATCATTGCCTTTAACAAGAACCAACGGCACAGGTGTGCTCAGACCGTCCAGATTAGGAGTTGCACCGGTGCCTAGCAGGCCGCCCATGTATTCCAGTCGGTACCGGCCACCGGCGTATTCAAACAAAGGGGCATCCGGCCGGTAATACTCAGCCAGCTGTTGGGGTGTTACCCGGACAATACCCTCGATGGAACTTAGTGGAATGGCATAGTTATCATCTTCAATATTGACCATCAGGGCGCGGTTCACCGAAACCGTAAAGGGCAGCCGAATGGTGAACTGAGAACCTTCTCCCAGACGGGAGTCGATGGCCATATTGCCACCCAGTTGCTTCACTTGCGAATTCACCACGTCCATACCGACACCACGGCCGGATATCTGAGTGACCTTTTCGGCAGTACTGAAACCAGCCTCGAGAATGTACTGCAGTATTTCACGGTCGTTCAGATCAGAGTCAGCAGCCATCAGACCTCGCTCGACCGCTTTATTGCGAATGCGATCAACGTTCATGCCGCTGCCATCGTCGGCCAGCCGCAGGACAATATCGCCACCTTCGCGAGACAGATCCAGTCTTATAGAGCCTTTGACCGGCTTTCCGGACTGCAAACGTGCATCTGCGTTTTCGATACCATGGTCCACCGCATTACGGAGCATATGTTCCAGGGGCGAAATCATTCGCTCCAGCACCGTGCGGTCGACTTCACCTTCTGCATTGCCGACCGCGAAATCAACCTGTTTGTCGAGCTCGCCGGCAACCTGGCGGACGATCCTGCGTAACCGGGGTACCAGGCGATTAAAAGGTACCATCCGGGTCTGCATCAGACCTTCTTGCAACTCGGTATTGATTCGACTTTGCTGCAGTAACAGTGTTTCTGCATCGCGCGTTTTATCAGACAGCGAGCCTTTCAGCTCGGTCAGATCGTAGGTCGATTCCATCAATGATCGGGATAACTGCTGAATCTGCGAATAGCGATCCATCTCCAACGGGTCAAAGTCTTCGTAGTTGGTCTCTTCTGCCCGTTCCTGGCGGAACAGTATCTGGGCTTCTGTTTCCATGTCGAGTCGGCGTACCTGTTCACGCAGCCGGTCGATGGTTGAGTCCATTTCCCCGAGAGTGAAGCCAAAGTCAGTGACCTCTTGCTCCAGACGCGCACGGGCAATAGATGTCTCACCCGCTAGATTAACCAGACCTTCGAGCAAATTGGCGTTAACCTTTACCGTCTCCTGAGGTTGAGCACGCCGGTTATCGGCCTTTTTGCGCTCGGCCTCCTTGCGCTTGAACGGTAAAATATTGGTGGACGTTTCCTGCTTAACTGCAGGTACCCTGTCCGTTTGTTCAATGGAACCTTCGGTGTCATGCGATTGATCCGTAGACCTGGATGCATCCGCTCCATCGGCCTGCGGAGCACTGTCCTGGTCGTCCCAGTTTTTGTCACCCAACTCCTTGGCCATCTGTATAACACTGGGGCCAAACCCAGCGCCACTGCCACCCTGCTCTGCAAGCAATGCATTCATCGCATCAACGCCTTGCACCAGCTCATCCTGACGGGAAAGAATGTTGTTGAAGAAAGTCTCGTCCAGTGCATCCTTATTTTGTTGTGCACGGACGATAAACGTCTCGAATTCATGGCTCTGATCGCCCAATTCTTTCAGCCGGGCCAGACGAGCACCCCCTTTCAGGGTGTGAAGCACGCGCTTCATTTCATCAGCATGAGTTTCATTGCCGGGTTCGGCCTGCCAGTCTTCTATGGCATTTTCCAACTCATTCAGCAGTTCTCCGGCTTCATCGATGAATATCTCAAGAATATCGAGATCAACATCGGGCGACAGCGTCATCGGGCGAGACGGTTCTGCTGTTTGCACTGCCAGAGTTTCCTGGGTTTCATCGTCGTCCTGACCAGCGTCGGAAGCGCGGGGCAAATCATCACTTGAACTGTCAGCTGGCGGCTCAACGCTCTGCGTATCAATAACGTCATCTTTTACCGGAGCCATATTCACCGGGTGAGCCGGTGCGCCCGGGTTTTTGAGGAAGTGATTAATGGCCGCCACCAGGTCAGGAGCCGACTCACAGCTCATACTGGACTCAATGTCGCGGACCATAACAGCCAAACGGTCATGACACTGCTGAATCAGCTCCAGTAAACCGGGCGTTGCCTGATATCGACCCTGCGCCAGACCTTCATAAAGAAATTCAAGCTCATGTGCCAGATCACCCAGGGGGGATATCTCGGCCATGCGCGCGCCCCCTTTCAAGGTATGCAAATCCCGCTGCAAACCTTCGACTTCCAGGGTGTTGTCCGTGTCTTCACGCCACTTTTCCATCGCCGCCTGGATGCTGTCGAGAATATCGTTGGCTTCTTCCAGGAAAATATCGACCAGCTCAGCATCACCCTCCACCGAATATCGCTGTGGCGCTTCAACCGCAAGCATCGGAGGCACATCTTCTTCCTGCGTTTCATTTGCTTCCAGATCCTGGCGGATCATAGAATCCACCTGCCCTTTTGCATGCACCACGGAGTGCGGTTGCATCGGCTCGGAATCAGGTAACACCTGATTCAATCGCTCCATGAACATCGAGTCCTGGCGGATACTCTGTCCAGCGGCCAGTCTGTCCATCATCGAAATTAACGATTCAAAACCATCATGAGCCAGGCTAAAGAAGCGGTCATCGGCTGCGGTCACATTATCGCACCCACCCAGATTGAGCATCGCCAGACCATGGCTGAGGTCTGCCACAGGATTCAGATCCACAGCCTGAGACGCCAGCGCCAGCTTATCAAGTGCGCGAATCAGATCATCGACTTCATCATCCGGTTGACCGGCATTGCTCCACCGGTTCAGGATAGTTTCAGCGCCCAGTACCAGATCCATGCTGTCAGACATGAAAATCGACATCAGCGCTGGATCATCGGGTTCCTGGCTGGGACTGACACGCAATATACGGTTGTAGACCTCCTGAACACGAATTTGAAAAGCCGCAGAGTCTACATCCACATTTCGGGAGGCAGCGCGAATGAGAGCGGCCCCATCAGCCAGCAACCAGAGAAAATCACTGTCCGTTTCCCGACCACGTTCTTGCATACCCCTGACCAACTGCTCCAACGGCTGGACCAGCTCAGCCACTGTTTCCACGCTGGCCATGTGGGCCGAGCCTTTGATGGTATGGAGTGCTCGTTGCAAAGCATCCGGCAATGCGGTGGCAGGCTCGGTTTCTTCAATGTATAGATCAATGTAATCGAGATGACTGGCCAGCTCTGCCTGGAAGATATCCAGCAGAGTATCCGCGCTCCCCCCGGCTTCATAATTATCAACATCAAAACCTGCCGTCTCAAAATCGTCGGATTCTTCAACGTCAGCAACGGGCAAATCATCGTAAGAGGACCAGTCTTCGTCATCCTCTTCAGCAACAATCGCTTCCGGTAATTCGAGGTCAACATCAACATTAGCAGCATCTGTTGTAGCGACACTTTCCGTCGTTGCCTCGCCCCAGCTTACGACTTTACCTGCAGCCAATGAGTTTGCTATTGCGGCAAGGTAGTCGGCCCGGGTTGTATCCGGCTTTTGCTTTTGCTCAAAAGCGGTCATCAGCGCAGGAACTTCGTCGGCAATTTCTTCGATCACCCGATTCAAATCTTTCGAGTGATGAATACTGCCTTCGATCAGACAGTTAAGCATGTTCTCAATGGACCAAGCGGTTTCACCCACAACACTGGCGCCGACCATGCGACCGCTTCCTTTAAGCGTGTGAAAGGCTCTGCGCAACTCTGTCAAGGCTACTGCATCGCCGGGATCCAGCTTATATTTTGAGAAGTTCTCTTCAATGGTTTCAAGAACCTCCGCTGCTTCTTCGATGAAAATCTCAAGAATATCGTCATCAATCAGATCATCCTGATCGGCTACAACTGTTTGGCGAACGCTCTTGGAAGTGGCTTCTACAGGATGCTCCTCGCCGTTCAGTTCAACATCGTCATGGTTTACTGATGATTCCTGCCAGTCACTGGTATCCGCTTTTTCTTCGACATCGACGGCATAACTACCTGCAGGGCTGGCATCAACGTCATCGTCCCAATCAGTCAGGGTTTCGAAGTCATCGATTGCCTCGATATCCAGATCAAGCTCGGCGCCCTGCTCTGATTCGTTATAGCGGTGATCCGTCAGCTCGACATCCCGCAGTGACAGATTGGACAAGTCGTCGCTATCGGCCTCTGCATCGACTTCAACAATGCCAGCAGTAGAATCGTCGGAATCGTCGGCACCCAGTTTCAGGTTAACGGTATAGCCTAACTGGGAAATTGACTCAGCAGCGCGTTGCAGAACGTCCAGATTAGTGCCGCTGCCATCACGCGCAAGCCGTTCAAGATAATACTCGACACCCATAATGGCATCAGCCAAGGCATCCAGTTCATGCCATTCCGGGGTCCGCTTATTACCCAGCAACTGGTCTTCGACATACTCTTGCGCATACGTCAGGACAATAGCCGCCTGTTCAAGCGGTATCATTACCAAACCACCGCGAATACCACTCAGCTCCCGGGGTACCGATTCCAGCTTGCTGTGATCCCAGTGCGAGCCAATAAATTCGACTATAGCGTCTTTGACCTGCTCCAGCCCATTGCGTGCTTCGCGCACCACCGCTTCCTGAGCGCCATCGAGACCGTCATCGAGACCGTCATCGTACTCATCACGTTCGAAGCTGGCGTCATTTGCAATACCCGACAGGCTTGCCTCTACATAAAGCAGTGCACCGGCAATGTCCATCAACACGCCGTCATCTTTCAATTCAGGCATTTGCTGCGTCGTTCTAATCAGCTCCAGTTGCTCGTTGAGCACCCGGCGCGGATTACCCATACCCAGAACGGCCATCGTATCAGCCATTTGCTTAATGCCCGGCTCTAGCTCCGATAAGCGACGAGTTTCACTGATCCGGGTACGTACCATAAGATCAAGCGAGTCTTTCAAGCGCGCCAGTTCTTCAAGCAATGCCGACACGACACTGCCAACCGTTTCGCGATCCGGACCTGACAAACGTTTACGTTGTGATTCTATTTCTGCCTCGTTAGGCAAAGCCTGACTGAGGCTATAATTGTCCTGAATGCGTTGCACCCGATCGAGGCCGGTAGCGTCTATCTTGGCTAGGTAATAAAGCAGGTTTTTAAGTTGATCTTCGTGCGGATATTGTTCGGCCACGCCTACAGGATCGACCAACAGACGCTTCATTTCACCATCCAGATGGCGCAATATCACGGTGATAGCAGCAGAGCGTTTAATACGACCCGCCTTCAGCGCAAAGATGAAGCCATCAGCTACAGACCACAAAGCACCAATGGGCGTGCGCTCAGTCAGACCAACCAGTCGACTGACGGCCTTACCCAGATACTCCAGATTGGTTTCTGCATCTTCATTACGCAACCAGCCGAGCAGTGCCAGCTGATACATCTGGCGCAATTTGCGCAACAGCTGCACAGCGCTTGACTGGCCAATACTCTGAGTGTCCGGTTCTCCGATGAAACGACGTGCAGCCGACAGATCCGGAGCAAACAGCGCAGTTTCAGACAGCAGTGGCTCGCCTCGGGCTGCCCGCAAATCATTGAGCAACGGCAGGATAACCACTGGCAAATCACTCTGGCCACGCTTGAGCTTTTCCAGGTAATTCGGCAGTTGCAGAATGGCCTGCATCAGCAGCGCTAGATTTTCCTGGTTGGCAGGAACATCTCCATCAACCATCGACTGGTTCAGGCGCTCCATCTCTTCAGCAAGCAAGGCTGCGCCGAAAAATTCGACCATTTGCAAGGTGCCGTTAACCTGATGAATATAGGCCAGGCTAAACTGTAGCCGAGTGGTATCTTCGGGTGTCTCTACGAACGCTTCCAGGGCTTGACGCGCCTGCTTCAACGTATCGAAGATCTCTCCCTTGACCCATTCCAGTGCAACGTAATCACGGCGTTCGGCCATGCCTGTACCCCTTTGTATTCATTTGTGTTTCAAATAGGCCAGCGCACGTTCACCGGGCACGCGCGTTAGTTCAGGCATCTTCCAATCCACAACTTCGCCCAGGCCGAGCACCAACATGCCGCCTTTGGCCAGGCGCCTGGCAAGTTCAGATACAATTTCCTTGCGACGCCACTTGCGAAAATAAATCAGCATATTCTGGCAATATATAAGGTCCAGCTCCTTCATCGGTGAGCGCGTTAATTCGATCACGTTCAATCGGGTAAAACACATCCTATCCCGCAATTGAGGAACAACCCGATACTGACCTGCCTCTGCTTTAAAAAAACGCTCAATCAACCGGCCATCCATCATTTCTACACGCCTGGCCGGGTACAAACCCAGCCGGGCTGTTTCGAGAGCCCGGGAAGATACATCGGTACCGGTAACACCAAAATGTCGAACCTGATCAAACTCCCGGCGCAATACATCGGCGGTCATCATCGCCAGGCTGTATGTTTCCTCGCCCGTCGAACAACCCACACTCCAGATACTCAGTGGCCGGGTTACGTCATGACAACGCCGGACTAAAAAATCGCGGGCCAGAGCGAAAGCCGCCGGATCCCGAAAAAACCGGGTTTCCTGAACGGTTACTCGATCAATCAGACAATTCCACTCGATCAATCCAGCATCGCCGCTGCGAATATAGCGGTAATAATCCAGATAATCCGTGAATCCCAGCTCACGCATACGGATGGACAAGCTGGTTTTCAGGAAGCTGCGCCGATGCTCCGGTAATTGCAGACCCAGCCGCTCTTCAAGCAATTCCTGCCAGGCAAGAAACGCCCGGTTACTCAATTCAGGTGCCTGATTGACAGAAGCGCTCTGGGTCACTTGACTACAGCCTCTTCAACGTTCAGCCGTGAATGGCGAGGTACACTCAAGCAACTTCATCGTCCCGCTCAGGTGCGCCCAGCATGTCAAGATCTTCGTCGCTGTCAGGAAGTTTGAAACCTGCAACCGAAGACCGCAGGTCATTCGCAAGCTGTGCAAGGTTACCAATCGATTTCGCCGTTGCGGTTGTACCAGCAGAGGTTTGCGAAGTAATTTCCTGAATAACGTTCATCGTGTTGGAGATGTGACCAGCCGAGGACGCCTGCTGCCGCGCCGCGTTGGAAATGTTCTGAATCAGGTCAGCAAGATTTTTCGATACAGATTCGATTTCTTCCAGTGCTACACCCGCGTCTTGCGCCAAACGGGCACCCCGAACCACTTCGGCAACCGTTTGTTCCATCGAGATAACGGCTTCGTTTGTGTCGTTCTGAATGGTTTTAACCAACGCTTCAATCTGCTTCGTTGCTGCGGAAGAGCGCTCTGCAAGGCGCTGTACTTCGTCAGCTACCACCGCGAAGCCCCGGCCCGCGTCACCGGCCATCGATGCCTGGATGGCCGCGTTCAATGCCAGAATGTTGGTTTGGTCGGCAATGTCGTTAATCAGCGATACGATATCACCAATTTCCTGAGACGATTCACCGAGGCGCTTGATCCGCTTCGAGGTTTCCTGAATCTGCTCCCGAATGTTATCCATGCCGTTAATGGTGGACTGCACCACATCAGCACCTTTTTTGGCGATCGCAACCGATCGCTCCGCAACCGCAGCCGATTCAGCGGCGTTGGCAGACACCTGGTCAATTGACACCGCCATTTCATTTACGGCTGCCGATGCGCCGGCAATTTCCTGCGCCTGATGCTCTGATGCTTCAGCCAGGTGCATGGCCGTTGCCTGAGTCTCCTGAGCCGCAGAAGAAACCTGCACTGCTGTCGAGTTAATAGCCGTTACCAACTGGCGCATTTGATCGATGGCAAAATTAATGGAGTCAGCAATAGCACCCGTAAAGTCTTCGGTAACCGTCGCCTGGGTGGTCAGATCACCGTCTGCCAGATCAGCCAGTTCGTCCAGCAGTCGCAAAATTGCGTTCTGATTCTGTTCATTGGTTTCGGCTGTTTCACGCAAGTCTTTCTGGGTATCGCGAACGATAACGAATACCGCGATGGCAATCAACAGCAGGGCCAGTGCACCCAGAGCGTAAATAACCAAAGCATTACTGATCGGCCGGGAGTCTGCTGCTTTCAGTATCTGGCCCCCCAGAGTAGAGGCTTGTTCCAGTAAAACCTGTGAATCGTCGAAAATGTTAGAGGCCGCTTCACGCACCTGAAACAACTCGGGCGAGGTTGCCATAATCTGAGTGACCGAGCCGGATACGATCTGGAACAGATTGGCAACTTCATCCAGGGCTTCGCGTGCGTCGCTATCGGCTACCCGGTCAATATCCAGATTGACATTACCGTTCAGCATGCCTCCCAGCACCCGCTGAAATAGCGCTGCATCGCGCTCAAAAGAGTCAGCAGCCATCACCGCGCCTTCACCGCCGACCAAAACCCGGTTAATAGACCTGACAATACGTTCAGCCAACCAAGCCTGGCGCTGGGCGACGGCAACCTGGCCGGCACCGGCACCGGTTTCCAGCAAAATCTCGACAACCTCATCGTACTCAACCTGAAGCTCGGGAATCCGTTCGGACAGCGTGTTCGCCGTAGCGTGAAGATCCAGAATGGTTTCCTGCGATTCAACAATCAAATCCGAATTCTGGCTCACCCGATTCCAGATTCTGGAAAGACTGCTGATGTCAACTGAAGGGGAGTGCTCCGAAAGAGGGGGCGTACCGGTAATCGTGTTACCCTGCTGCACATAATTGAAGCGAACTTCAAACTCTGCACGTGACCGCTGCAACAACCCAAAGGCTTGTTCCTGACCACCCGACGCTTCTGACGAGTTCTTGGCAATTTCCTGCGACAGCACTCGCATTTCACCTGCGTGCTCGAGCAGCTCCTGGTCAAAAGCACCCAATCTGAAATTCTGGTACACCACAGCGAACAAGCCCAGTACTACAACCAGCAATGCTGACAGCAAGATACTGAGCAGGCGGTTTGTGCCCAGGATGGTTAGTAAATTTCCGGCTCTTTGCTTCATTGTTCGAACTCCAGTTCGGCTTCAGGCTGTTCTTTTGAAATAGAATTATTCTGACGTACTATCTTTCAAGAAATTTCGTCATACTGTCTTTCCAAAATGTGATCCAAAAAAGGTTTCGGAACCTTCATTCCGAAATGACCGCTCATGCTGCCACGCTCAGCAGTCATGTTTGCATTAAACGCTTTGGCCACTAAGCCTCGCGGAGGCTCTCATCACAGGGACCACCAGGCAATAGAATAGCCGTCAATCAGACCGCGATTTGCTGAAACACATCGTGCTCATAAAGGGCTTCCATACTGATCACAGTCCAGACCTGCCCATCACGAACATAATGACCATGCACAAAGGGTTTGACGGTTTCGGGCAATGCCGGGACCTCGCCCGAAAAATCATCAACCGGGAAATATTGCATACCCTCTACTGAATCGACGATTAGCCCATCAATCTGGTCGTGCTGTTCGATCACCAGTATGCGACGATTGCGCATGGACTCCTGACTGGGCGTTTCGAGAAATAAATCCAGATCGATCAGTGGGATAAGACGACCCCGCACATTGGCAACACCCTGCACCCAGGGTTTTACATTGGGCAACCGGGTCACGGAGGGGACATTCAGGATTTCAGTAACTTCATCCATGGCGGCTACAAAATAGTGATCTCCCAGGCGAAAACCGATACCACTCCAGGTCTCACGAACTTCCTGTTGTTCAGGTAGACCGGCGGCCTGAGTACGGCATCGCAGGGCGATGTCACGCAGTAGCTGAATTGGGGTCAAGTCTGACATGAGCGGGGCGTCAGTCCTGTAGGTTGCCGGCGAGTACTGCCGAGACAGTCGATAACAGTTGTTCTTCCACAACGGGCTTTACCAGATAACCACTGGCTCCCTGGCGGCGACCCCAGACGCGATCAGTCTCCTGGTCTTTGGTGGTCACAATCACCACCGGGATGTGTGCTGTATCGGCGCCTTTGGTCAATTGACGCGTGGCCTGAAAGCCGTTCAGGCCAGGCATTACGATGTCCATCAAAACGATATCTGGCAGTTCCTGACGCGCCAAGGCGACTCCATCGGCACCATTGTCGGCAGTTAATACTTCGTGCCCATGCTTTTCCAGCATGCCCTGAAACGCGTAGGTTTCAGTTGGCGAGTCGTCTACAATCAGAATGCGTGCCATGGTCCACCCGTCTATTTTTATTCATTAAATCAACAACAAAACCGCTCAGCCAAAGCGTTCGGTCTTTATTTTACGTAATCCCGTATCGCGCCCAGTAACTCTTCCTTACCGAAGGGCTTGGTCAGATACTGATCGCTGCCCACAATTCGTCCTTTCGCCTTGTCAAACAGACCATCCTTACTGGACAGCATGATCACGGGCGTTTCTTTAAAGGCGCTGTTGTTCTTGATAAGCGCACAGGTTTGATACCCGTCCAGACGGGGCATCATGATATCCACAAAGATAATGTCCGGTTTGGTGTCGGCTATTTTGGCAAGTGCATCAAAGCCGTCCGTAGCGGTGATCACCTCACAACCGACCTTCTTTAACAGCGTTTCCGCCGTGCGCCGGATGGTTTTGGAGTCGTCAATGATCATCACCTTGAGGCTTTCAAAGCTGTTTTCCATAGGTAATCCCAGGGTTGAAAGCTATATTTTGAATACCACTGTATCTATACAATCATGTGCAGTACGTGTACCAGTGAATGAGCTTGTCTACCTCGCTCATGCAGTCACCGATTAGTGCGGTCGCGCTTTCAGGCTAAATAACCTATTGCGCAGCAAAACTTTTCCATCCGGTGACCACTGCGATCTGCCCCCGTAAGCAGTACTCGGGATCCATCGCTGACAACTGACACCCTGGACGCATCATCACTTGCTGATTAACGCCATGGTTACAACTTTTATCACAGAATCTAGCTATCCGCTATAAGCGGCTGTAAAGAAAGTTGTTTTTGCTATACCAATCATCTATTACCATACCAGCCAAGCATAACCCGAGGCTACACATGAAATTAACCATTGGCATCGTGATGGACCCGATTGACACCGTCACCTACAAGAAAGACAGCTCCCTGGCCATGCTATGGGCCGCCCAGGACCGGGGCTGGGAGCTGTTTTATATGACACCTGCCGACCTCTATCTTGAACACGGTCAGGCCAATGCCCTGATGCGGCCTTTAACCGTATTTCGTGAACCAGATCACTTCTACGAACTTGGGACCGTCAAATCAGCGGCACTTGCGGATCTGGATGTTATCCTGATGCGCAAGGATCCACCCTTTGATAACGAGTACACCTACGCCACCTACTTACTGGAACGAGCCGAGCAGCAGGGCACCCTGATTGTCAACAAACCTCAGGCCCTGCGTGACTGCAACGAGAAGTTGTTTGCGACGGCTTTTGCAGACTGCGCACCGCCCCACCTGGTAACCCGTAATGCGGCCCTGCTCAAAGCGTTTCATGCCGAGCATGACGATGTCATTTTCAAACCCCTGGACGGCATGGGAGGCAGTTCTATTTTTCGCCTCAAAGCAGATGACCCGAACGTATCGGTCATTATTGAAACACTGACCGAGCATGGCAAGACCCAGACCATGGCGCAAAAGTACCTGCCCGAGATCAGCGACGGTGACAAACGTATTCTGATGATTGACGGAGAGCCCATTGACTACTGCCTGGCCCGACTGCCAGCCAAAGGCGAAACCCGTGGCAACCTGGCTGCCGGCGGCAAAGGCCGGGCTCAGCCGCTGACTGACCGGGACCGCTGGATTGCGTCCCGGGTTGCGCCCGAACTGAAACGCAGAGGTCTCCTGTTTGTTGGCCTGGATGTGATTGGCGACTATCTGACTGAAATCAACGTAACCAGCCCAACCTGTATCCGCGAGATCGACGCAGCTTATGACACTGACATTGGGGGTCGACTGATGGATGTGATCGCTCAGAAACGTGGAATAGCCTGATGCCGACCTCGGTCAGCATAGGCGCCGTCGATCGACTCAGCTTTACGTTGTTTCTGGCGCTGGGCGTGCACGCACTGCTGATCTTCGGGGTCGGTTTTTCCGCCCCCGAAGCCCGTTCGGTTCCGCCCACGCTGGATGTCACTCTGGCACAGCACCGCAGCAACGACACAACCCCGCTGGAGGAGGCCGACTTCCTGGCCGATACCGACCAACAAGGCAGCGGCACGCTGGAAGAGAAAGCACGACTGACAACCACCGAACAGGCCGATATTGAAGACAATCAGATATTTCGCACCACTCCGGAGCTACAACAATTGAGCTTTGCCGAACTGGAGGTTGCACGCAAACGTATCCTGACAACGCAGACCGACACCACCCGAACGGCGACCGATCGAGTTGACGAAGAAGCACCACCGGTGGAAGAGCTGGCCAGCCAGGATCCCCTGATGATCAGTCAGATCAACGATGTTGCGACTCTGCGCGCCATGCTGGATGAGAGCCGGCAGAACTTTGCCAATCGGCCTCGAATAAGGACCCTGACCGCGGTGTCTGCACGTCGTTCCCTCGATGCCGCTTACGTTTTCGGCTGGCTGGAAGAAGTAGAACGGGTTGGCAACCAGAATTACCCGCAAGCAGCACGGCAGGAACGCCTGATGGGCAGTGTCCGCCTGGCTGTGCGTATTCGCGCTGACGGCAGCCTGGTATCGGTTGAAGTCAGTCACAGCTCAGGCCATGCGGTACTTGATCAGGCGGCCAGGCGAATCGTGCATATGGCCGCACCTTTCGAGCAATTCAGCAGTGACATGAGCCGGGAATATGATCAGTTGGAAATCATCCGAACCTGGCAATTCCGTACCGATAACCGTTTCAGCCGGGAACCATCATGACTGCGAAACCGGGTCAATGGCTCGGCTTTGATTTTGGACTGGCCTGGATCGGTGTTGCTGCCGGGCAGACCATTACAGGCACCGCGACTGGTATTAGAACCTTGCGCGCACGGGATGGCATTCCCGATTGGGCAAATATTGATGCACTGGTGGCCGAGTGGAAGCCTGTGGGTTTTGCCGTAGGTATCCCTTACAATATGGACGGCAGCGACAGCGACATGGGCATTCGCGCCAACAAGTTTCGAAAACGGTTGCACGGCCGTTATGGTTTACCCGCAGAGGCCATCGACGAACGCCTAAGCAGTCGAGAGGCCCGTACACACCTTGGTTTGCAGGACGCGAGCCTGACCAGAGCCCGACGAGCCAGCATTGATAGTCTGGCCGCTCAACTGATTCTGGAAACCTTCCTCAGTCAACACGATTAACCCGGTTATTGCTCATGAATCCCCCTGTAGAATTAGCCGAGGGCTACTATCTCGATAACTTCCGGCACCTACTGGAGACAGTGACAGATCGTTATCCTGACTTGCTGGATGATACCGATCAGGCATTTCTGGACGCCTTTGCTGACCTGAGCCAGGATGCTGCCCGACTTCTGGTCAGACTCTATACGCGAAAAGGCCCAATATTCCGGTTAAACCGGCTGAAATACCAGGATATCAAAGACATAGATACCGCCGCATCAGAATTAGTGAGGATTCACTTACTGGATTCGCGCCCCAGTATGACAGCCAGTGACATCATCCAATTACTCACGTTGGCTGACATCCGAAAGCTGCCCTGGTGCCCCGACCCACGCCTTAGCAAAGCTGCCCTACTCGATCACCTTGCTGGCGATACGGTTACCGCCCCGCCCGAAGACTGGCAGCTCACGGAACCGCTTGTTGGCCGGCTTCATGACGCTACTCTACGTCGCCTGCAATTGATGTATTTCGGCAATGGCCATCAAAGCCTGACTGACTTTGTGCTCTCTGACCTGGGCATCTTTCGGTACGAATCATACTCTCTGGGACGCAATCAACGCTGGTTTCAGGAACCTGCCGACATCGACCAGATGCTGCAACTGCTTGACTTGCGTGAACGCTACCATGACGCAACAGACAACAAGGCGACCGGATCATTATCGTTACTGGCAGACCAATGCTTATCGATAGACTGGCGACCCAGGGTGCAAGAGCGCGCTCACCGGCTGATGAACCGGCTTGGTTTCCGGCTTGAGCAAGCGGGTGAGTGTTCACGTGCATTGGCGTTGTTTAACACCAACGAGGCTCCACCGGCACGTGAACGTCGCTGCCGCGTACTGTACAAGCTAGGACGCTATGAGCAATGCCATGAGACGTTGCAAGAGATGCTGGATGCGCCTCGGGATGCCAGCGAAGCTCGTTTTGGCCCCAGATTCCAGCCGCGGTTAGCCCGAAAACTAAAACGGCCGGTGCTCAGTGTGTTGGCACCTCCTCTGTTTGAAACTCGGGTCAGCTGGGCCGCTGCGAGCATGAGTGTCGAACAACTGGCCTGCACCCAACTACCCGATACGGTCTGGCGCGAAAACCAGTTACCACTGGCTGTGTTTACCCTGATTCACTGGTCCTGGCTGTTTGCCGACGTACCCGGCGCGTTTCATCACCCCTTCCAGTCAGGACCGGCCGACCTTTACCAACCCGACTTTCTGCAGCGCCGGGGAACCAGCAGGTCACACCTTTACGACTCTCTGGGATCGGCCAGGGCCCGCCGCAATCTGGCACAATTCAGCGAGTCAAAAGCCGGTCTGCAAAACCCATTCTTTGGCTGGGGCGGGCTTGACCAGGCACTGCTGATGCGCTGCTTCGATGCGGTTCCCTGGGACCACTGGGTGGCCATATTCAGGCATCTCTGGCTCGATCTAAAACGCCACCGGGCCGGCTTCCCGGATCTGTTCCAGTTCCTGCCCGACGGTTACCGGTTTATCGAGATCAAAGGTCCGGGAGACCGACTCCAGGACAATCAGCGAGACTGGCTGGCAGTTTTCGCCCGCCACACTATCCCGGCAGAAGTCTGGTATGTCGACTTTGTTGCAGCCAGGGCAGTGTCCGGGCTTGAACCCAATACCCACATTGCTCGTGACACTGACGCAGACGAATCGCCATGACAGCGCGTCCTCATTTTCGAGTCTCGGTACGTGCACTGGCCGAGTTCTGTCTGGATAAAGGCGACTTGGTCAGTAGTTTTCGAGCCAGCCCCAGCGCACTGGAAGGCCGGGAAACCCACCAACTGGCGCAGTCCCGCCGCCAGCCGGGTTATCAAGCAGAGCAAACCGTAAGTCTGGACTGGCAGCATCCCGATTTTGATCTGACATTGAGCGGCCGTATCGACGGCACCTGGGCGGAAGGCATCGAAGAAATAAAAACACTGCGCGTTTCACCGATGGAGCTACCCGTCTCGGCACAGGCGTTAAATCAAGGTCAAGCTGAGTTGTATGCGGCACTGTGGGCCTTGCCACGACCCGAGCAGGCAAGCTGGACCGTACGGCTATGCTATGTCCACAGTCAGACCCAACAGGAATGGCAGCAGGATGAACACTGGACCCGACCAGCCCTGCTCGACCGGCTGGTAGAACAACTTGCCCGATACGAGGCTTGGCTGGAACACCTGTACCGGCATCGACGGCGGCGCGACCGGGCACTGACTGAGCTCCCGTTTCCCTTTGGCCAAATGCGTCAGTCACAGCGGACCATGGCGGAAACCGTGTACAAGGCCCAGGCATTGCATCGCATGGCGCTCATTGAAGCACCGACCGGCACGGGCAAGACTCTGGCTGCCTTATTTCCCAGCCTGAAGGGACTGGCCCGGGGCCATCATCAGGGGGTTTACTATCTCACCATGAAAAACACCGGTCAGAAGCCGGTCATGGACAGCGTGCTGTCGCTCGATCTTGGTAAAACGGATCTGATCACGCTGAACCTGCAAGCCAGAGAGCGTCTCTGTCTGAGTCCGGACACACCCTGTGATGGGTCAGTTTGTCCCTATGCCAAAAACTATTTCGACAAACGTCAACAATTGCGACCAACCCTGTTTGAAACCGGCTACTGGGATACCGCTGCTCTGACCAATTTGGGCAAAGAGCATACGATTTGCCCCTATTATCTGAGCCAGGACTGGGCGGTCTGGGCCGACCTGGTCGTCGGTGACGTCAATTACCTCTACGACACGACAGCGGTTCAGCCGTATCTGCTTAAAGAAGTTGATAATAAAGTTGCCGTTCTGATCGACGAGAGCCATAACCTTATCGATCGTGGTCGTGGTATGTACAGCGCCAGCCTCACAGGCCGCACGCTTGAAGCCCTCAATGCGGCAGCCCCAGCCACGATCAAAGCGGCTTTGAAACCTGTGAGGCGAGCCTTACAGCGCTGTCTTCCGGAGCAGGACGGTCTCAGTGGTGTCCGACCGGCAGCGCTGGTGCTGGCATTGCGCACCTGGCTTCAAGCCAGTGCAGCATTGTTGCGCGAAGCACCATTCTGGGAGCCCGGACCGGCCTGGGAGGCGCTCATTTTTGAAGCCGGACGTTTCATCCGAATCGATGAGCTGGCTGACACCGAAGATTTTTGCTGGAGATACCAGGGTGGCCAGCACGACAGCGGGCCTTCGGACTGGCGGATCGACGTATTGTGTCTGAATCCGGCGCGTTTGCTGATGCAAAAACATCAGCGAGTCAACTCTGTTACCGGTTTCAGTGCCACTCTGACGCCCTGGCCTTACAGTCTGGCCATGACTGGTCTGCCCAATGCGGTTCCCATGGCATTGCCATCGCCCTTTGCCCCAGAACAGTTCAAGGTCATCCTGATTACCGATGTGTCCACCCGTTACAAACATCGCAGCGGACTGAAGCAGGCGGTGTTGCCACTGGTCAAAGCGTTCCGGAGGCGGACCCCAGGCAATGCACTGATCTTTTTCTCCAGCTATCAGCAGATGACCGGCGTGCTCGAGGCTTTTTCCGATGACCCGACGGTGCTGGCACCAACACGAGACGCCACCCTCCTCGAGCGACTCGCCTTGCTCGAGCGACTGCGCAATGAACAGGGCCTTATGGTTATGGCACCCCTGGGCGGCGTATTGAGTGAAGGAGTCGATCTTCCAGGGCAAGCACTGACCGGCGTGATGGTTGTGGGTCCCGGGTTGCCGCAGGTTAACGAATTCAACAATCGAATCCGACATGCCGTCAACGCGCAGGGCCAGCCCGGATTCGATTTCGCCTACCGCTTTCCGGGCTTGCACAAGGTTCTGCAAGCCGCAGGTCGCTGCGTGCGTACTGAGTCCGATTACGGGGATATCTGGCTGGTCGATGACCGCTTCGCCGAGTATTACTACAACGGCTGGCTGCCTCCGCAATGGCAGGTGACGCTGGTTAAGCGCCAACAAGCTTTAGCAGGTTGTTGAAAAAGGCTTCCTGCCTTTTCCAAAACACGAAAAGCAAACAATGTGATTTTTACTTTTCTCACGAAATAAACGACTTATCAGCCGCCTGCTAAATAGGATCAGGCCAGAGTCACCTGATTGCGACCCATGTCTTTCGATTTGTACAAAGCCTGATCTGCGAGATTGACCCAGTCAGAATGAGATTCGAGTCGAGTGTTCCAACTGGCCACACCGAGACTGATCGTCACCTGAAAGCTGGTTTGTCCAACCGTGATCACCTGCTCTTCAACATTAACGCGTAGCCGCTCTGCCAGTATGACAGCGTCTTCTCCGTTGGTGTCCGGCAAAATAACAGCATACTCTTCACCACCGTAGCGGCCCGCTACATCGGTTCCACGCAAGGTATCACTGATTACCCTAGCCACCATCCGAATTACGTCATCGCCCACGGTGTGTCCATAGGTATCATTGACCGACTTGAAGTGATCGATATCCATCATAATCAGTGACGTAGATTGATGCGCCCGCTGCTGACGCTTGAATTCCTGACTCAGCAGATGCTCCCAGTAGCCACGGTTAAACAACCCCGTCAAAGCATCCTTGCGTGAAAATTCTTTCAATCGGGTATTAGCTTGCTGCAATTGAAGCTTGCTAACGGCGACGTCCGACACGTCATAAACAATGATACAAAGACTGTTGACCTCGCCTTTCATATCAGCCACCGGTATAAAGGTGCAATTCTGATACATGAATTTGGAAGTCCCGGTGATGGGTCGATTATTTTTAAAGCGGAACACGTAAGGACGCTGCTCCCAGGTAGTAAACGCCCGATTTTTCAACTCAATGACGGTTCGCACTTTGTGTTCAAACCAGTGCCGGGGGATATCCGGAAAAACAGTAAAAAGATTCTGATTCAATGCATTGTGCGGTGAGATGCCACTGTGATTTTCCATAAAACCATTCCAGGCCAGCACAGTATAGTTCAAATCAACCACCAGCATACCCACATCAATGGTTTGCAGTACCTCAAGCAACCAATGGAATTCACTTACCGACTCACCCGATGACGACATCATTACTCCAACATGAAACGGACTTTGCTTTCGAGGACGGCCAGACTGTCTTCAGTAAAGAGCAACAGCAAATCACAATCCACATTGCGGCTTTCCAGACGATATGGGATTTCAATAGTCAGTGCCCGTTTCCTCGTCCCAGTCTGGTTATTGACCAGATCATAAAGGTTCAAATGCTGTCCAAGTAATACTGGCTGTCCCTGGCTAAAGGAGACATCCAACTGCTCGGCCAGACCCTTTAAACAGGCACCAATCAGAATGTTGGCTATGTCCATCAACAGCTCAAGCTCGACTTCAGGGGTGATATCGCCCTTGAACTCGGTCAGCTCAGCAATATCTTGGAAACTGGTGTCATTAAAAATCAGCAAGGCTTCGCCAGAGATCCGTGAGCCGACAAACCCCTGGCATACGGCGCTGACGGAATCGACCGCCCTGAGAGAGGACAGCGCCATGTTCAGTTCGCTGCGCTCCAGTAAATTAACCACAGGAATCGGCAGTACCACATAGTTATTCAGCAGCCGCGCCAGTAAATCCGCTGCACGCCCCATAGCGACATTGGCGATTTCCTGGAACACATCACGCATTTCTTCATCGAGATGCTCGGTGTTCATCAGTTCACCCCGTATAGATGCCAAAATCGGCCAACACTTGCTGCAACCGACTGGCATCCACTGGTTTCTTGATAAAGTCAACCGCACCCAACCGTTTAACGCGAGCCATGGCCTCCGGTTGAATATCGCCCGAAATAACCACCACCAGGCAGGACAAATCCTGGACCTTGATGGCTTCGAGTACCTCAAACCCATCCATAACCGGCATGGTCAGGTCAAGAAACACCACATCGCCCTTACCCTCTTTTATCGCCGTAAGTCCCTCTTCACCATTGCTGGCAAAAGAAACACTGATATCCCAGTCCGCCGGCAAAGCACGCCGAACCTGTTTGCGGGCAAAACTCGAATCGTCACAGATCAGGACCGGTGTCGACATGGTTACTCCATCTTGTAAATGATAAACACGTGGCCAGAGGCTTTTGTGGATAGTTTTTTACCTATAATAACGGCAATAAACACCTCGTTGGCAAACACAAATACGGATTCTGCCCTCATTCTGACAGATGCAGGTGCCAATCCCAACCTTTCCTGGACGGTATGCTCGTTTAAATACCCGACTTCAGAACAACCTACCCCGAGCGTTGAGTAGCGCTCAATCCGGTCTGTCAGCCAGCTCTTGCTGCCATTGCGGTGACCTGCTGATCTGCATGGCAAGCTCGGTGATAGTATCCGCCAGGCTGGCATCAAAAAGCGTGGGCCTGGAAGCCGTGAAACGAAGATTGGGGAGGGTGAAGGGCAGATTAACAATCGCCAGCCGACTTTCAGCCAACTGCTGCCTTACAATGATCGGTGAAAACACGCCGATTCCGGTACTGGCCATGGCCAGGCGAGCAATGGTCCAACCTGAGCTTGAGCAATACACCCGCGGTTGTTTGATCCCCAATTCATCCAGCAGTAACTTGAGATCACGATAGGGAATGGATTCTCTGGCAAACGTCAGCAATACCAACTCATTTAAACAAGCTTCCGGTGCAGCGACGCACTGAGCCACCAGATCCGGGTGGGAGATGAAGTTTAGGGGGTATTCACACAAGATCCGGTTGACGATGTGATCGGACGTAACCGGGCCCATTAAAAACGCCAGGTCGAGTTCGTGATTGACTAACTTTTGACTTAGACCTGGCGTCCCTTCAACCTCAAGTTCAATGATCATTCTGGGGTACTTTATCGACACTCGGTTGAGCAATTCGGGCAACCAACTCTGCGCTATGGTCTCCGCTACGCCTAACCGAAAGACACCGGCAAATTCGTGGTCAACCTGAAACTGGTCGAGGACCGACTGACGTTGTTCAAGCAGCGACGTGGCCCGACGAAACAACTCGCGGCCTTTTAAAGTCGGAATAACCGGGCGATGGTCCCGTCGCAACACCTGCTCACCCAGTGCGCTTTCTAACCTGGCAATGCGCTCGGATATCGATGGCTGAGTTACATGCAAATGGTCCGCCGCCATACGAAACGACCCGAGTTTGACAATCCAGACAAAGGCTTCCAGCTCCCTGAATTCGATCATTCGCTCCTCCATAAAGCCGTTAACTGCTTGAAAACCGACAGAAAATTCAAGTCTGACTGATTTTCGATCAATACTATCGGAAATTCCTATGGTTTTGTATCCGTATTTTTGATTGGACTTATCATTGCTCGCCGCCTTACCTTGAAATCAACCTTTATCAAGCAGCAAAGAGCATTGATATGAATAACCGCACGCTCGAACCGGGTCAGGCTCGCTCTATGATCCGCTCAGGTCACCGATTCTCAACCACCAGCGGCATCAGCCTTGGCTATGCGCAAGCCAATATTGTTATTTTGCCTGAAGACTATGCAGCGGACTTTCATCGGTTCTGTACCCTCAATCGCAAAGCCTGCCCACTGCTGTATGTCAGCGCTGCCGGCCAGACCGAGGCACCCGCGTTGGGAGCTGACATCGATATTCGTACCGACATCGCCGGTTATCGCGTTTACCGCAATGGCAAACTGACCGAACAACAGCACACCATTCAAGAACTCTGGCGCAAGGATTTTGTAACCTTTTACATTGGGTGTTCCTTTTCCTTTGAAGAGGCGCTGATCTCTCACGGAATCCCGCTTCGTCACGTCGAAAACGGCAGCAACGTGTCCATGTTCAATACCAATGTACCGTTGCACGATGCAGGTCCGTTCAAGGGCAATATGGTGGTCAGCTACCGGCCGATGAGACCAGCCGATGCCATTCGCGCCATCCAAATCACCTCGGACATGAGCCAGGTACATGGTGCGCCAGTACACATCGGGAACCCCAGCCAGATTGGCATCGATGACATTCGTACACCGGACTATGGCGACCGGGTAGACATTCTGGAAGGTGAAATTGAAGTCTTCTGGAAGACACCGTCCTGCCTAACTGGAGCAGCCGGGTTGATCAGGATGTCATCGATCAGTGGAACCAGCTGATAGGGCCTATCGTCAATCTGACAGCCCAGCGTTAAACTGCAAAAGGACGAAGAGATGTCAACTGCAAACAACGGTCTGCTGGATCGCCTAACAGACTTTGCCAGAAAGACTTCTCGCGTCATCGCCTGGTTGCTGGGCGCTTTGCTCCTGGCAACCATCGCCGTGATCGCAGTGGAAGTTGTAACCCGTAAGTTGTTTGGTCATTCGTTTCGATTTGTGCACGAGTACGCGGGCTATCTGCTGGCTATTTTCAGTGCCTGGGGCCTGTCGCATACATTGCTGGAACGAGCTCATATCCGGATTGATATCCTCTACAGCAAGGCAAGTCTGCCACTGCAAAAGTGCCTGGATTTACTGTCCATTGTCAGCATGGCGCTAATCGCTCTGTTGATCGCTTTTTACGGCTATCCGTTACTGGAACGATCCATTGCCAATGGTTCACTGTCCAACACCACCATGTCAACGCCGATGTGGATACCCCACCTGATCTGGTTGGCCGGATACGTCTGGTTTTCACTGGTGACCATGTTGCTGCTAACACGAGGCCTGCGAAGCTTTCTGCCCGCCTACCGGGGCTTTGCAGATCCTTTGCTGAGCGCTGAATTTAACGCCGAGCAACACTGATCCTTTAACAGGTATCCACTATGTTGATTTATCTTTCTGTTACCATCCTGGTTCTGTTGCTGCTCAGCATTCCCGTTGCAGCAACCCTGGTGCTGCTGGGCATTGGTGTCGACCTGTTCTTTTCGCCATTTCCGTTAACCAAAGCCCTGGGGCAAACGTTCTGGTCGGCCGCCAACTCTTTTCTGTTGCTGTCGATTCCGCTGTTTGTACTGATGGGTCAGCTCATTGTAAAAAGTGGTGTCGCCGCCCGGGCGTATCAGACTCTCGATTACTGGCTGTCCTGGTTGCCAGGAGGGCTGCTGCATTCCAATGTAGTGACCTCGACCTTTTTCTCGGCCACGTCAGGCTCGTCAGTCGCTACCGCCGCTACAATTTCTACGGTCGCCCTGCCCCAGCAAAAAGCCCTGAACTATGATCCGAGGCTATTTTTGGGCACCATTGCAGCGGGCGGTACCCTGGGCATCCTGATTCCACCGTCAATTAACCTGATCGTCTACGGATTTCTGACGGAAACCTCGATACCCAAGCTCTTTGTTGCCGGACTGATACCGGGTCTGCTTCTGGCCACTTTATTTGTCGCTGTGTCCGCAATCCTGTGCATCATCAATCCGGCACTGGGCGGGCCCTCCAAAAAAACCAGTTGGTCCGTCAAATTCAAAAGCCTGGTGCACTTGCTGCCATTGCTGTTTCTGTTTGCGATGATCATTGGTTCCATCTATCTCGGCTGGGCAACACCCACCGAGTCAGCGTCGATAGGCGTTGTTGCTGCACTCGCTCTGGCGGCCATGTACAAGCAATTAACGCTGAAAAACCTGTTGTCAGCACTGGATGAAACAATTAAAACCACCTCGATGATCATGCTGATAATACTGGCGGCCTCATTCCTGAATTTCACTCTCAGTGCCGGTGGCATATCGCGGTACCTGACCGACTTTATCACCGCTTTCAACCTGTCTGATTTTCAGCTGTTGCTGCTGGTGTTGTTCATCTTTGTGATGCTGGGTTTTTTCATAGAAACGCTGTCACTGATGGTTATTACCATTCCTATCGTGACGCCTTTGCTGTTAGGTGTCGGCTATGACCCGATCTGGTTTGGCATCATCATGATCATCTTTGTAGAGCTGGCGTTGATCACACCCCCGGTCGGGCTCAACCTCTACATCGTTCAGGCATCAAGACCCGGTGAGCCTTTCAGCGACGTGCTGATCGGTGTTATCCCCTATATCCTGGTGATGCTGGTAATGGCCGGAATATTGATTGCCTTTCCGCAAATAGCGTTGTGGTTGCCGAATAACATTCAATAGGCTTGGAGCCAATAGGTTGGGAGCACACTATGCTGCCAACCGGTTCAAATAGGGTTATGCGCATCCTGATTGAACCGGTTGGATTTTACTCGCCCGAACCAATAGCTGAGTCCATGTCCCGGGTCGCAGCTTCAGCTCAACTTTGAATCAGGGCCAGGCAATCTGACGCGGGTCATTAACCCACTGGCTGGCGGTAAAAAAACGGTCAAACAAGCGGCGTTCAGCCTGCACCTGATCGATATCAGCGAACTCAAAGCTGACCAGCGAACCCGGGCTGCACTGACTCAGTCGTGCACAATCAAGACTGGCGACGCAGCCGATCTTGGGGTAACCCCCGATGGTCTGTCGGTCCCTGAGCAAGACAATGGGCTGTCCGTCCGGCGGTATCTGCACAGCACCATAGGCTATGCCCTCTGACGCCAATTTCTCAGTCTGTGCGGCCACAACGGGACCGGTCAGTTTGTAGCCCATACGGCTAATGTCATTACTGATCGTGTAGTCCGCTGTTTCAAAGGTCCGACGAGCTACGATATCGAAATGATCAATCTGGTAACCGGGAATAACTTTCACCGTCAGTTTCTTTTGATAGTCCGGGCGATGCCTGGGCGGTACACAGCGCAACGCTCGCTCAGTGGCAGTATTGTACGCAAGGCGGTCACCCTTTTTCAGTGGGCCGCCATCCAGCCCGCCCAGACGTTCTCTCATCACCACCGACCGGCTACCAAACTGCTGTGGAGTCTGCCAGCCTCCGGCCACCCCAAGGTAAGCCCGCAATCCTGACCGTGCCTGACCAAAACGGATTACATCTCCACGCTGCACCCTGTGGCTACACCAGAGGTTCAACGGTTGACTGTTGAGTGTGACCGGAATGTCCGCACCGGCTAGGGCTATAACCGTGTCAGCACCAAATTCTGCTTCGAAATTACCCAACAGTATCTCAACGCAAGCATCGTTTACGTCGTTATCCAGTAATTTGTTAACCCAGCGATAGGCGTGTTCATCCAGTGCACCGCCTTGTGACAGCCCATGACAGCAATAGCCCTTGCGGCCATTGTCCTGAATGGTCGTCTGCCACCCGGGTTTACGTACCGTCAGTTCAGTCATTCAACTGCCCTCCAAGATCCAGAAATTCCGGCCGGTCGATCGCCACAAAACGCACCCGATCACCCACGGTCAGCAAAGAGGCCTCGCTGTCACTGAGGGCGGTATCAAACATCGGCGTTGGTGTCCGGCCTACGATGTTCCAGCCACCCGGCGACTGCATTGGGTAGACAGCCGTCTGAGCATCGGCAATACCAACACTGCCCTTGGCCACCGAACGGCGCGGTGAGCTGTGCCGGGGAGTCACAATACGCTCATCCAGCCGACCCAAAAACGCAAAACCCGGATTAAACCCGATCGCAAACACCTGATAGTCTCGCCCGGTATGCAGCTCAATGATCTCGTTGACCGTCAAGGAGCTGCGCTTAGCCAGCGATTCCAGGTCGTAACCAACACTCGGATCGTACCAGACAGGAATCTCGACCAGGCGGCCGCGAACATCCCCACCGGTTTCGACGCCTGACGTTTCAACCAGACGGGAAACCGCATGAACCATCCACTGGCTGTCGACCTGGTTACAATCGTAGATACACAGCAAGGTGGTGTATGAGGGAATAAGGTCAACCAGAACCGACGACAGATTTTTCCGAATCGCGTCGGTCGCCGCCACAATCACTGGAATCAGGGCTTCATCAATTTCGCGGCCAAACTCAACCAGGACGGCACTCTCAGATACCGCACGAACCTGCATCAGAGCGCCCTCAGCGCATTGCGCACAGCCCTGGCTGCGGCCACTGAACTTTTGTTGTCACCATGGATGCAAATGGTATCGGCTTCGAGATCAAGCCAGCTTCCTGCCAGGGTTCGCACACCCCGGTCGCGGGCAAAAGAAATAGCCTGTCCTACGATGGACTCTGTCACATGCAACACACTGCCCGGCTCCGAGCGCGGCACCAGATTGCCCGCCTCGTCATAGGCCCGGTCAGCAAAGACCTCAAACATCAGGTCGACTTCGAGGGAAGCTGCCAGCCTTTCATGTTGCACCCGGTTTGCAGTAGCAGCGATCATGACCGGCAAGCCATAGTCGCAACCTGCTTTAAGAACGGTTTCCAGTATGGCCGGATCCCGCATCATGTCGTTGTAGAGCGCGCCATGCGGCTTAACGTAACGGACACCAGTCCCCTGCGCTTTGCACAGCCCCTCAAGCGCACCAATCTGATACAACAACAAAGCATGAAGTTCCTGCGGCGAACAGGCCATGGAGCGGCGACCGAAACCGACCAGATCCGGATAGGCCGGGTGGGCGCCGATCTGCACATTATGCTCAAGAGCCAGGCGCACGGTGTTGGCCATAATCAATGGGTCGGAGGCATGGAAGCCGCAGGCAACGTTGGCCAGATCAATCAACGGCATGACCTCGGCGTCCATTCCCACCGTCCAGACGCCGTAGCTTTCACCCAGGTCACAATTCAGTTTCATTTCGCACCTTCTCGTCTGTTGGATCCTATAGTTAAGGCTGTCACGCTTGCAGCAACATTAACAAAACATCGATGTTTTGCCAACGTAAAGCTATTGTTTTGATGTTAGAACAGATTTATCGTTGATGACAGTGATGTTTTGTTAGCATCATGGTGTCTAACTTCCAACCTGGGCCTGTTGCCCCGGACGCCCTTAACCGCATGGAGAATACCCCGTGGAATCCAACGATCAGCCGCCGATACCCATTGTGTCCTCTTCCCATTTACTGTCGGAAAAAGGCGCTTCATTGAGCGAGTATGAATTCGGGCTTATCATCGCCCATAACGCGCTAAACCGCTGGATGATGCATTGCGCCAAGGCCTCCGGCATTGACTCACTGGCCCCTCTGGATGTGTTGGTGGTTCACAACATCAACCACCGTGAACGGGCCAAGCGCATTGCCGACATCTGTTTCGTGCTGAACATTGAAGACACCCACACGGTGACTTATTCGGTAAAGAAACTGGTCAAGCTGGGCTTCGTGGCAGGCAATAAGAAAGGCAAGGAAATATTTTACGCAACAACAGAAGCGGGCGCAGCATTCTGCATGACCTACAAAACTCACCGTGAGCGTTGCCTGGTCAATTCATTGAAACAAATGAACCTGGACCCAAACGAGCTGTCTGATCTGGCCAACACCTTGCGTGCCCTGTCCGGTATTTATGACCAGGCATCCCGGGCGGCGGCTTCACTTTAACAGGCTGTTGAAATTCTCAGAATTTCGGCGGCCTGTTAATGAGCCTCTTCCCATGAGTCACCAATGCCGATATCAACAATCAACGGCACATTCAGACTGGCGCAATGCTGCATCCGCACTCTCACGCCATCGATCACTGCATCGAGTTCTGACTCAGGCACTTCGAATACCAGTTCATCGTGCACTTGCATCACCATTTTCGCCTTGTAGCGACTGTTGTGTAACCAGTTGGCGACATCGACCATGGCCATTTTAATGATGTCGGCTGCGGTGCCTTGCATTGGCGCATTAATGGCGGTTCGCTCGGCCGCTCGTTTGAGCATCTGCTTGCTGGAGTTGATGTCTGGCAAATACAGTCGACGCCCATAAACGGTTTCAACGTAACCGGTTTCAGCCGCTTCGGCCCGGGTTTGCTCCATGTATTTGCGCACACCAGGGTAGCGATCAAAATAGGTATCCACATAGACTTTTGCGTCGCCCCGACTGATGCCGAGTTGTTTCGCCAGGCCAAAGGCAGACATGCCATAAATCAGGCCAAAGTTAATGGCTTTGGCCGATCGCCGCTGCTCAGACGTCACCTCATTTTCGGCCAGACCCATGATTTCGGCCGCCGTGGCACGGTGAATGTCACGCCCTTCGCGAAATGCCTGGATCAGGTTCGCGTCCTGCGACAGATGCGTCATGATACGCAGCTCAATTTGCGAGTAATCCGCTGCGACAACTTTATATCCTTTCGGGGCAACAAAACCGCGACGAATCGAGCGACCTTCCTGCGAACGAACCGGAATGTTTTGCAAGTTCGGATCGGTCGATGACAGTCGCCCGGTCTGAGCACCGGTCTGGTTGTAGCTGGTGTGCAGGCGACCGTTGCTTTCAACCAGTTCCGGCAACGGATCGGTGTAGGTTCCCACCAATTTACGCAGGTGCCGATAACTCAAAATCAGCTGCGGCAGCTCATAACCCTGAGTAGCCAGTTCACTCAGCACTTCTTCATTGGTGCTGGGCGCGCCACTGGCCGTTTTGGACACTACCGGCAATGCCATTTTGGTAAACAGCACTTCACCCAGCTGTTTCGGCGAGTCCAGATTGAACTTCGTGCCTACCAGCTCGTGACACTGCTCCTGCAAGGCATCGAGTCGTTGTTTGAAATCGTGGCTGAGCTTACGAATGTAGGTCGTATCAAGCATCGTTCCATTGTTTTCAACATCGGCCAGCACTTTCGACAGGGGTTTTTCAATGTGCTCATACACCCCATTGATCGAGCGACTGGCAAGCGCCAGATCCAGCCAGTGCGCAAGACGCCCGGTCAGATCCGCACGTTCGGCAAACCAGAGACCCATGTCGGCCGGATCGGCGCTTTGCACCGGCAGCTGCCGTTTGCCAAATTTACCGAGAAAATCTTCAATGGTTTTCGGCTGTTTTTCCAAATAGGTCCGGAACAGATTATCCAGAGATATCGGCGAGTAATGATTACTCAAATCACTGTGCCGGCGAACTGTGCTGTCATAGACAAACGCCATCAACTGGACATCCAGTGCCAGATTGGCAGCGCTTAGCGAACGAGGCATCAGCACATGCCAGAAAGCTTTGAAATCATAGCCGCTCTTACGCACGTCATACTGGCTCAGTACCGGCTTGAGCAGTTCGAACACCACCTCCTCAGTCAGCGTATCGCCCTGCTCAGCCAGAATAGGCACATACCCGGCCTGGCCCGGCTGGCCTGCCAATGCAAAGCCGACCAGCGCTGACTGGTGGTAATGACCGAGCTCGCGAACCGGCAGAATAGTCAATGCTTTGTGCTCGACGATCTGCTCAAGGAACGAAGCCAGCTTAGCTTCGGTATCAAGCACACGATAGTCGGTCGTATCCGGATCCTGAGCGGCCGGTGGTGTACCAGCATCGGATCGATTGTCGCCTTGCTTTGAAGATGATTCTGAGGCTGTTTCAGCCGTTTTGTTTGCTTTGCCAGGCGCTTCTTCACCGCTCAGTTCGCGTACCCAGGTTTTGAACTCATATTGTTGGAACAGCGCCAGCAGAGCGTCATTATCCGGGTCTGCGGGAACCAGCTCGTCAAGTCTGACGTCCAGTTCGCAATCAAGTTTGATCGTCGCCAAAAGATAGCTCAGATAGGCCTGCTCCTTATGGTCTTCAAGCTTCTTCGACAGTGTCTTGGCACCACGAAAATCGAGCGTGGCAATCTTGTCGAGGTTAGCGTAAATGTCATCAAGCCCACCCAGACCCTGTATTAGCCCTAGCGCGGTTTTCGGACCGACCCCAGGAACACCGGGAATGTTATCCACCTTGTCACCCATCAGCGCCAGATAGTCGACCATCAATTCTGGCCCGAAGCCGTATTTGGCTGTCATACCAGCCACATCGAGGGTCTCGTTCTTCATGGTATCGAGCAGCGTTACCTGTTCGCTGACCAACTGGGCCATGTCTTTATCGCCGGTACTGACCACGCATTCACAGCCACTGTGGGTCGCCTGGTGGGCCAGCGTACCGATCACATCATCGGCCTCTACACCGGGGACACAGAGCAGCGGCAAGCCCATGGCCCGGATGATGGTATGAATCGGATCGATCTGGACCCGAAGTTCATCGGGCATTGGCGGCCGGTTGGCCTTGTATTGATCGTAGATGTCATTGCGGAAGGTAGGCCCCTTGGCATCAAACACCACGGCGATGCGACTGTCCGGATAATCACTGACCAGCTTGCGGACCATGGAGATCACACCGCGAATGGCATTGGTCGGCGTGCCATCACTGGTGGACAGATTCTGGATCGCAAAAAAGGCCCGAAACAGATAGGAGGAACCGTCCACCAGGACAATAGGTGCGTTGGGATTAGTAACCATTTTTTTCTTCCTGAAAATTCTCAGCACATCTTACCACCTCATGTTGCGGACTTCAGGTTGGTTGAATCACCTCGGGGCCGTGGCTCTTATGTAACCAGTAACGAGCCTGTTGTCTTACGTTTTTATTGACTCCGGCCTGAAGCAACAGTGTCAAGGGCACCAAACCGGCCTTTCGCGGTAGGCCTGACTCCAGTCTCGGTTTATACTCGCGCTTCCATTTCTCAACGCAGTGCCAGCATGTCTGTTTTTACTGAACTCAGCCGGGAAGACATCGAACGCCTGCTCAGCGCCTATACGCTGGGCCACTATGCTGATCATCATGGCATCAGTGCAGGTACGGAAAACACCAACTATTTTGTTGATACTGATCTCGGTCAGTTCGTGCTAACGCTGTTTGAAAAGCATCAACCGGAGGAACTTCCCTTTTTCCTGGCGCTGGGCGAGCACCTGCACGATGCCCATTGCGCTGTAGCGCAGCCTTTCCGTACCGCCGAAGGTGAGTTTCTGGTGCAGATGCATGGCAAGCCGGCCGTCATGTTCGAGCGCATCCACGGCAAGCATCACCAGGCGAGCCCGGTTCATGCCGCTACCCTGGCCGGATCCCTTGGCAAAATACACCAAAGTACCGGCCTATTTTCCGACAAGCGACCACACAGTCATGGCATTAGCTGGATCAAGTCTCAGCAAGCGACACTAAACAGTGAGCTTGGCGCTGACGATTCAGCCCTGCTACGTGTCGCGGTGACCCGCTTTGAGTCGATCGACCGGGGCTTGCCACAGGGCGTTATCCACGCTGACCTGTTCCACGACAACGTCCTGTTTGACGGTACTGACGTGAGCGGCATCATCGACTGGTACTTCGCCGGCATTGACTTGTATGCGCTCGATATAGCGACCTGTCTGATCGATTGGTGCCTGGATGACGAGGGCCTTGTCGATGCAGTACAAGCGCAGAATTTCGTTTGGCACTATGATCAGGTGCGCCGCTTGAAGTCGGAAGAACGCACCGCCATACCTGCGTTGACTGTCCAGGCGGCCACACGGTTCTGGCTAAGCAGGGAGCTGGCGTTACGCGCCCATTCCGGCGACGGCAATGTCACCCAAAAAGACCCGCATCAGATGAAACGCATCGTAAAACATCTGATACAGAATCCGCTTGACCTGGCCTGAGCCACTATACTGTGTTGGGCAAACTGAAGCCGGAATGCAGCATTCATGGCGCTGCGCAGGTGAGCATGACGAGACCTTTGTTCATCGCCCCGCGCCCAATGACATTCGGCCATTGCTCAGCAAAAGCAGTGGCTTTATTTAGGAAGTTTGAATGAAACGAGACACCGTTAACGCCTCGCTGACACCCAAAGGCAGCCTTGAAGTACTGTCTCAGCGTGAAGTGCAAAAACTCAAGTCGGCCGGCGAAAATGGCCTGTATGAACTGTTTCGCCGCTGTGCTCTGGCCATTCTGAACACGGGCTCGACCAGCGACAATGCGAAGACCATCCTGGAGACCTATCCTGACTTCCAGATTGAAATCGTCCAGCAGGACAGAGGCATCCGGCTGAACCTGCGCAACGCCCCGGCCGACGCCTTTGTCGACGAAGAAATGATCGCCTCGACCCGGGAAATGCTGTTCTCTGCATTACGCGATATTGTTTATACCGCCAGCGAACTGGAAAGCAAGCGCGTCGACTTTGAATCCACTGAGGGCATTACAGATTATGTGTTCCACCTGTTGCGCAACGCCCGATCGCTGCACGCGGGTGAAGAACCACGCATGGTGGTTTGCTGGGGCGGCCACTCGATTAGCCATGAAGAATACAATTACACCAAGAAAGTCGGCCATGAGTTAGGCCTGCGCGGCATGGACATCTGCACTGGTTGTGGCCCGGGCGTCATGAAAGGCCCGATGAAAGGCGCTGCCATTGCTCACGCCAAGCAACGTATACGTCAGGGTCGCTACCTGGGACTGACCGAGCCCGGCATCATTGCTGCTGAAGCGCCCAACCCCATTGTCAATGAACTGGTGATCCTGCCCGACATCGAAAAACGCCTTGAGGCGTTTGTGCGAGTCGGTCATGGCATTCTTATTTTTCCTGGCGGTGCCGGCACCGCCGAAGAATTACTCTACCTGCTGGGAATCCTGCTGCATCCGGAAAACATCGATCTGCCGTTCCCACTGATCCTGACCGGACCCAAATCAGCCGAACCCTACTTTCAGCAACTGCACGAATTTATTGCACATACCCTGGGTTATGCCGCCCAGCAACGCTACAAGATCATCATTGACGATCCGGCCCAGGCGGCGCGGGAAATGGTGCTCGGTATTGAACAGGTGCGCGTATTCCGACGCTCAAAAGCCGACGCCTATCACTTCAACTGGCAATTGCACATCGACCACGAATACCAGCGTCCGTTTGAGCCCACTCATGCCAACATGGCGACGCTTGAATTAAACAAAGACATGCCGGTGCACCTGCTGGCTGCCAATTTGAGACGAGCGTTCAGCGGTATCGTCTCCGGAAACGTCAAAGACCAGGGCATTCGAATGATCGAACAACACGGACCCTACGAACTCAATGGCGACCCGGATATTCTGGAACCACTCGACAAATTACTGGAAGCCTTCGTCACACAAAACCGGATGAAATTGCCCGGTAGCGACTACATACCCTGCTACGTCATCAAGCGGTAACGCCGGTAACTACAGAGTGTCGTAGCCGCCGGACCGGTAATCCGGGTATTGCCATTGAAACCCGGTCCCGGCCAGGCGATCGCTGAGCAACCGTTTACCACCGGATACCTCAGGCACTGCCTGCAACGGATCCAGACCCTCTGCCTGGCGCAGGTAATTCAGTACATCAAACACAGGTGCGGGCTGGCGATCAGTAACCAGATATCGACTGGCCAGTTCCGGTTGTGTGGCCAGATGAACCAGCGCTGCTGCTGCATCCTCGATATGAATCCGATTGGTCCAGTGGTTGCTCTCAGGCGGCGTCATGTCGCCTTTTAATGCCATGCGTCGCAACCAGTCCCGGCCCGGGCCATAAATACCACTGAGTCTTGCCACCGTTGTTTTACCCGGCAAACGGTCAACCGCCGCTTCCATTTCCGCCAGACAATCCCCGCCCCATTCGCTGGGTTGAATCGGACTGTCCTCCGTCAGTTCACGACCATCACTGATCCCGTAGACCCGAGATGACCCCACTACGATGATCCGCTGCGGCGGTTGGCGCCAGCTTTGTATACTGCGACCCAGTTGCTGAACCGGCAACACATAGCCCCGACGATAACCCTGCGCATTACGTTGCGGGGCTGACAGGGCGATAATAACCACCTGCGCTTCGCAATCGGGCCAGGATTCAACCGACAGATCAACCGACCGTTGCTCGAATCCCAGCGTCGGATCCGGTGTTGACCGGCGCAATCCGATGACCGAATGTTGCTGTTCAAGCAGACGCCGGGCCACGCGTCGGTTCAGGTCACCTACTCCGGCCAGTAAAAATCGACTTGGCATATAATTAACCCCTTGTATCAAGAATATCTTTTCGATAGCTTATACATAACTATAAACAGGTACAGACTAGGATACCCGCTGATGACCCTGACTGAATTACGTTACATCGTTGCGCTGGCTCAGGAACGTCACTTCGGCAGAGCCGCTGAGCGTTGTTTTGTGGCCCAGCCTACGCTGAGTGTAGCCATTAAAAAACTGGAAGATCGTCTCGACGTGGCCATCTTCGAACGGGGCAAATCCGGCGTTCAGGTAACGCCGGTTGGGCAGCGTATTGTCGAACAGGCTCAACGGGTCCTGGAAGAAAGCCATAAGATCGAAGACCTTGCCCATGCGGGCAAAAACCAGCTATCCAGCCCGCTAAAACTCGGTGTTATTTACACCGTGGGGCCGTACCTGTTGCCGCACATCATTCCTCAGTTGCGCCAACTGGCGCCGGACATGCCGCTGGAGATCGAAGAAAACTTTACTTCAAGCCTGCGCCACCGGCTCCGTGACGGCTTGCTCGATGCCATCATCATCGCACTGCCATTCAACGAGCCGGATGTGCTGACCAAAACCATGTTCGACGAGGACTTCGAAATCCTGCTGCCCAGTGGCCACCCACTGACCCGACGCAAGAGCATCCCGGCCGAAGAATTGATTAGCGAGCCGTTGCTGCTACTGGGCGAAGGCCATTGCTTCCGTGACACCATATTCAATGCCTGCCCGAACATTGCCTCTGCCTCGCGTGACCCCAAAGGCCGGATCCGAACCATGGCCGATGGCAGCTCGCTGGAGACACTGCGCCACATGGTCGCATCGAATCTGGGCATCACCATACTGCCGCAATCAGCGACCGGATCACGATTGTACAACGAAGAACTGGTATCAGTGCGGCCCTTTGCCAACCACGTACCCCGCCGCACCGTCGCACTGGCATGGCGTGCCAGCTTTCCCCGCCCCAAAGCAATCGACTTGCTGGAACGGTGTGTGCGCCAGTGCAACATAGGTTCCAATGCAGCTTGAGGATCCGGTCAGTCGTCTGACCGGGGTGGGCCCGAAGCTGGCTGAAAAGTGCCAGTCCATCGGGCTCAACAGCATCGGTGATTTACTCTTCCATCTGCCCTACAAATACCAGGATCGCACCAAGATCACCCCCATCGGCAAGCTGCAACTGGGCATGGCTGTGGTCGTGCAGGGCGAGGTGCGGGGCACTCAGGTTCTGTTCGGTCGCAGGCGCAGTCTGATTTGTCGCCTGTCCGACGGCACCGGGCTGCTCAGCATGCGACTGTTTCATTTCACCAAAACGCAGCAAATAAGACTGAGCGAAGGCACCCACCTTCGCCTTTACGGTGAAGTGCGAATGGGCTCTACCGGCCTGGAAATGATGCACCCAGAGTATCTGGCGCGCGACGACGACCAGTTCCCACCTCTCGACAACACCCTTACTCCGCTGTATCCAAGCAGCGAAGGCCTCAACCAAAATAGACTGCGCACCTTGGTCGAGCAGGCCATCACAGCGCTTAAACGCCAGGGTGGGCTGGCTGAATGGGTACCTCCCGACTGGCTCAAGGGCTGGGGACTGCCGTCACTGACCGATGCCTTACTGACGCTGCATCATCCGCATTCAAGCAGTGACACCCAGGCATTACTTGATGGCCTGCACCCGGCCCAGCAACGACTTGCCGTTGAAGAACTGCTCGCCCATCACCTGAGCCTGATGCTGGTCCGGCAAAAGGTTCAGGCCAACGGCGCACCAGCCATACCACCCAGCCAAACGCTGGTGACCGGCTTGTTACGTCAACTTCCCTTTCAGCTAACGGGCGCTCAGCAACGAGTCGCTGGAGAAATTCAACAGGATATGGGGCTGAGTCTGCCCATGCTTCGTCTGGTGCAAGGTGATGTCGGTTCTGGCAAAACACTGGTTGCCATGGTCGCCGCGCTGCAGGCCATCGAAGCCGGGTTCCAGGTTGCGCTGATGGCGCCGACCGAATTGCTCGCCGAGCAACATTTTCGAACCCTGCAGCAATGGGCTGAACCTCTGGGCGTGCGCTGTGGTTTGCTACTAGGCAAACTCGGCAAACGTCAGCGCCTTTCCATACTGGCCGATCTTGCAGCGGGTACAACTCAGTTGATGATTGGCACCCATGCCCTGTTTCAGGAGGGGGTCCATTATCATCATCTGGGCCTGGTGATCATTGACGAGCAACACCGGTTTGGCGTGCATCAGCGTCTGGCATTGAAAGAGAAAGCCGTCGATGGCTTGCCGCATCAACTGACCATGACCGCCACACCCATTCCGCGCACCCTGGCGATGACGGCCTACGCCGACCTGGATGTTTCCGTCATTGATGAATTACCGCCAGGACGAACACCGGTTACCACGACTGTGATCAGTCAAAACCGTCGCGATGCGGTAATCCGCAGGGTCGATGCCGCCTGCGCGTCCGGTCGTCAGATTTATTGGGTTTGCACCCTGATCGAAGAATCCGAGGAACTGCAGGCCGAAGCCGCCGAAGAAACCGCTGATGTTTTGGAACGCTGCTTACCAAATCGCCGCATCGGCTTATTGCACGGTCGGATGAAACCTGCCGAAAAGACAGGATTGATGGCCGCGTTCAAAGACCACGAACTGGATATTCTGGTCGCCACTACGGTCATAGAAGTGGGTGTCGACGTACCCAATGCATCCGTTATGATTATCGAAAACCCGGAACGACTCGGACTTGCCCAGTTACACCAATTGCGCGGTCGCGTGGGCCGTGGCACCGTCGATAGCTACTGCTTGTTGCTGTTTGGAAATCCGTTATCTGAACAGGGTAAACAGCGCCTTGAGGTTATGCGTTCGACTACCGACGGTTTCGTCATCGCAGAAGAAGATTTGAAACTGCGTGGCCCGGGTGAAGTACTGGGGACTCGCCAGACCGGTGCGATGGCATTCCGGGTTGCGGATCTGGAACGGGATCGCCACTGGTTAACCGTCGTGCCTGAGCTTGCCCATCGATTGCAATCAGACTACCCGAGCCATATTCTACCCTTGGTCGATCGCTGGCTATTCAACGCTGATCGCTATGCACAAGTGTGACGCAGGTCGAATTTGAGCGATACGAGTCCTTCTGTTTGATCCAATCAACGCAATTGAATCGAATAATGACATAAGCTACGTGACCAACAATTAAAGGATGTCCACTACATGGCAAGACCGATGGCCGAGCCCGAAAACAACGACTTGCCGTTTCTGGTGAAGCAACACCTGCGCAAACACAGCATTGCTCACGAAGTTGGGGCCAATGGCAGCAAGGGCATCCGTGCAGAAGTCGCACTGCTAAAAGATACTTTTGGTTTGGTACAAGTATTTTTCCGTTCCGATACCCTGCTTGATCTTGAAAAAGTCAAACGTCTTACCGGACGTCAGTTACAGCCTCTGACGCTGGCTGAAATCAACAAGGTCAAACACAAACTTTCCGTTCGGACATTGCCAGCCTTCGATGATCTGATGGAAGCAGAGACGCTTATCGACGAGCGACTGTTCGAGCTGCACGAGATATTCGTCTACAGCGGCAGCATGAACCACCTGATTCGATTGGCAGATACGCAATTGCTGAAGCAAAAGGACGCAACTCGCGTAGCGGATTTATGCGTTCTGCTGCCGGTTGCACATCTTGAGCAAGAACCAGAACTGTTCGAACGAGATAAAGCAATAATTGATCATTCAATCAACAGCTTTACCGCTTTGCGTATTCGTAAGCGTATTGAAGAAACACTCGAAATTCCGACGTTGCCCGCCACAGCCATGGCGATCATCAAATTGAGAGTTGATCCCGACGCTGATATAAGCAAGCTCAGCCGTATTGTCGAGAACGATCCAAGCCTCGCCGCCCAGGTTGTCAGTTGGGCCAGTTCATCCTATTACGCAGCACCCGGCTCGATAAAATCGGTTCAGGATGCCATTGTTCGGGTGCTTGGCTACGACCTGGTGATGAACCTGTCGCTGGGGCTGGCGCTCGGTAAGACACTCGATTTGCCTAATGACAACCCGGAAGGCTTCGCCCCCTACTGGACCCGAGCTGTCTATACAGCTGCCGCCAGTGGTGCCCTGTTGTCATTGATTCCCCGAGAATTCCGGCCGGGCTTTGGCCTGATCTATCTGACCGGTTTGCTGCATAATTTTGGCTACCTGATACTTGCACATGCGTTTCGGCCGCATTTTTCCACGGTGTGTCGCACGCGCGAGGCCAACCGTCATTTGCCGCATCAACTTATCGAGCACCACCTGCTGGGTATTACCGGCGACCAGATAGCGGCCAGTCTGATGAAGAGCTGGCAAATGCCCAGCGAAGTGTGTCTGGGAATCCGCTTTCAGGCCGAACCCGACTACCTGGGTAACGGTTCAGACCACGCACAGATGGTCTATCTGGCCAGCAACCTGCTGCAACAATATGGGTTATTGCCTGGCGAAAATACGCCGTTGGACACCAGCGTCTATGACCACCTGCACATAAACCCCCAGGATGTGGGTGAAATAATGGAAACCCTGGTTGCATCGAAAGATCAGATCGAAACCATCATCAAAGGGCTGGAGAGCTGAACAGCGGCTGCTGGACCTAGCAGGATATTTCGGCGAAATCGATGACTGCTCGGTCATTGATTGAGATAGGAATGCAAAAATCACACTGGCTGCTTTCCGTGTTTTGGAAAGGACAGGAAGCCTTTTTCAACAACCTGCCGGGGGAATCTTGGCGGCTTCAAGTTGACCCTGAGCGCAAAACCTCGTTCAATCAGGTTAATCTGTACCTAGCCGAGTGTTTTAAAGTTGTACATGAGTAAATTCAAACCTGTCCCCACCCTTCCCGATTACCGCAACCGCTTTAATCGTGGCCTCTGGTTGCGAGAGCGCCGACGCGATTTGCAGGGTTTTTTTGCCAGTCGCAGCATCATAATCGGCGAGATTGATCATAATCCTCACTGGGCCAAAATACCTTTCGTATCAATCTGGCGGGTAAGCAGTCTGGGTACGCCGGGGTTTGACGGCTGGTACGGCCTAGCCGGAGATCATCCTTGTGACATTGTCGGCATCAATAATCTAGCTGATCACCCGCGCGAAATACTCCGCCACTTTTCCGAAAAATGGCTCTACGCTGCAAAACGCCTGAAGCAAGGCGACGACTATGGTGGCTTCCACATCGAGCTGATCACCGACCGACCCATGGTCGGCCAACTGATTGAAGATCGGGCACTGCGCCTGCAACGCTGGGTAGATGAACCCGCCCTGTGGTGAGACGCTGTGTCTCAGCGGTTCATTGATTACCGGGCAACGGCCAGCTAAAAGCTATAAGCTATAAGCTATAAGCTATAAAAACGTTAGCCAGGCTCCGGGGCAATGGCAATCTGATGGCAACTGGCCTCGACTCATGTTTTTATAAATAGCAGACATTGCGCGCGCTATTATGTATAATCCGCGCCCCGTTTTTACCATAAGCTGAACGTAATTGTTCAGCCTGAAGGGAGCCTATTTGACCGATTCTCACCTAGTCTGGGGATACGCCGGCATGCCGGTACGACTCGAACGCGGCTCCTTCTTGAAGCCCGGGCACGCATGGTGCGGCCCCTCGAGGATGTGTTCTTAATGACTGATACCCCCCGTTTTGACCAACTTGGCCTGACGCCCAATGTGCTGGAAAACCTGACCAAGCTCGGCTACGAAACCCCGACACCCATTCAACAGCAAGCCATTCCGGCCATTATTGCTGGCAGCGATGTACTGGGCCTGGCTCAGACTGGCACCGGCAAAACCGCGGCCTTCGCATTGCCGTTGTTGAGCATGATGGACAGCAAAATCCAGGCGCCTCAAACGTTAGTTTTGTGCCCGACGCGCGAACTGGCTATCCAGGTCGCCGAAGCCTTTCAATCCTATGCCAAAGGCTCCTCGGGCTTTAATGTCCTGCCGATTTACGGCGGCGCCGACATGCGCAATCAGTTGCGAGGCTTGAAGCAAAACCCCCAGGTAATCGTCGGCACGCCCGGCCGAGTGATGGATCATTTGCGTCGCAACTCTCTGGATCTGACCAATCTGAAACACCTGGTGCTCGACGAAGCCGATGAAATGCTGCGCATGGGCTTTGTCGAAGACATCGACTGGATTCTGGAACACACACCGGCCAACAAACAGGTTGCTCTGTTTTCGGCAACCATGGTGCAGCAGGTCAAACGGCTTACCCAGCAATACCTGAAAAATCCGGTACGCATTGAAATCCAGGCCAGCCAGGCTTCACTGGCAAAAATAGAACAGTTTGTCTGGCACGTCAGTGGCGTCGATAAACTCGAAGCCCTGACCCGTATGCTGGAAGTGGAAGACTGGAATGCTGCGCTGCTGTTCGTGCGCACCAAGGTCGAGAGCCAGTTTCTGGCCGATAAACTCGCAGCCCGCGGCCATGCCTGTACCGCCCTGAGTGGCGACGTAGCCCAAAAGCAGCGTGAAGACATCATCAACCAGTTCAAAAATGGCAAGCTTGACCTGGTGATTGCCACCGACGTCGCCGCCCGCGGCCTGGACGTTGAACGCATCAGCCACGTCATAAACTGGGACATTCCCGGTGATGTACAAACCTACACCCACCGCATCGGGCGAACCGGTCGTGCGGGTCGCAGCGGCAAGGCGATCATGTTCGTCAAACCGCGCGAGCGCCGTTTGTTGCGCGATATTGAACGGGTTACCAAGCAACAACTGAAACCCTATCCGCTGCCTAGCGCTGCCCAATTAAGCGACCACCGCGCAGGCCAGTTCAAGGCCGATGTGCTTGAGCGCATCGAAAACGCAGATCTGACGTTTTTCCGCGCAATGATAGACGGCTGGGTCGAGAACACCGAAGAACCGGCCGATGCCCGCGATCTGGCCGCTGCGTTGGCGATGATGGCTCAGGAAGACAAACCTTTGCAGATCCCTGAAGATCCTAAGCCACGCCCGGAGCGCCGCGAGCGTGAAGAGCGCCCTGGCCGCGATGGTAAACCGCGTCCGGAACGCGGTGCCAAACGCGATCGTCCATTGGATTACGACGCTCAGAAATACCGCTTGGATGTCGGCCGCAAAGACGGCGTCGAGCCGGGCCATATTGTCGGTGCCATTGCCAATGAAGCCGGCATCGAAGGCCGCTTCATCAACAACATCAGCATTCAGGAACAATACACCCTGGTCGACCTGCCTACCGGAATGCCCAAGGAGATTCTGGAACAATTACGCAAGACCCGTGTCAAAGGCCGCCCAATGGCACTGCGCGCCTGGGAAGACAGCCCGGCAGGTGCACCAGCCCGGCGCAAGCCAGCCAGCGACCGCAAGCCGCGCAAACCAAGCAAAGCAGACTGATCAATCTGCTTTGTACTGATAAAAAAGCGACCCACGGGTCGCTTTTTTTCATCCACTCAATCGAGCCACTCGACAGTCAACAGCTTTACCTCGAAGCTAACCGCTCGCAGCTCGCAGCTGAAGTCACCGTCACCTACCCCATAAAATACTTAATCGCAACACCAATCAGCATCAGCGGCACCAGTATACGAATCCACTTAGAATACTTGGCGGCTTGTTCTTCGGTCATGGACGAGCCCTTGGCTGAGGTGATTTTAATGACCACCAGCATAACCAGGGCCAGAACAACCAAAATGGTAACAATCGGTGGCATCATAGATCTCCAAACAATTCGTTGAGTCGCGACCCCGGATCGTCGGCGCGCATGAAGGCTTCGCCTACCAGAAAGGCATTGATGCGGTTACGGCGCATTAATTCAACTTCAGCCGGCGTCAGAATACCGCTTTCAGTAATCAGAGTTCGGCCTTCGTCGACGGCATCTTTCAACGCCAGGGTCGTGTCCAGAGTGACATCGAAGCTGTGCAGGTTGCGATTGTTAATGCCAATCAGTGGCGTATCCAGTTGCAGCGCACGCTCCATTTCCATCGCATCGTGCACTTCAACCAGCACATCCATGCCCAGTTCTCGCGCCTGAGCATGCAGGTCAGTCAGTTGTCGGGAGTCCAGCGACGCTACGATCAACAACACACAGTCGGCTCCCAGGGCTCTGGCTTCAGTGATCTGATAGGGATCGATGAGGAAGTCCTTGCGAATAACCGGCAATGCACAACCGGCACGCACCGCCACCAGATACTCTTCATGGCCCTGAAAAAAATCCCGATCCGTCAACACAGATAAACAGGCCGCACCAGCACGTTCGTAGCTGGTAGCTATATCAACCGGTAAAAATGGGTCACGCAATACGCCTTTACTGGGTGATGCTTTTTTAATTTCAGCGATCACCCCGGCTTTACCCGATGCTATTTTTGCAGTCAGCGACCGGGCGAAACCTCGCGGCCCCGGATATCGATCAAACTCAGCTTCCAGATCCCGCGCGCTGATGCGTCGTGAACGTTCGGCCACTTCTTCACGCTTACGATCGTTTATTTTCTTTAAAATGGTGGGAGTATCGGTCACAGTCAGGCTCCGCTCAGGGCGTCGGAGAACGCCGCCAATTCTTTCATTTTCTCGAACGCCAGCCCGGTCGATATAGCATCCTGCGCCATGGCAATGCCCTGCTCCAGATCGCTGGCAACACCAGACACATAAATAGCAGCACCTGCATTCAAGGCAATGATGTCAGCCGCACGCGCCGATACCTCATCGCTGGCGCCAGTCAGGGCGTTCCGAATCAGTTCAAAACTCTGCTCGGGGGTTTGGACCGCCAGACCGGACAAACCCTGGGTTGCCAGGCCCACGTCCTCGGGACGCACCTTGTAGGTCTGCACCTTGCCGTCCTTTAACTCGGCAACGAAGTTGCTACCACCGATACTGAACTCATCCAGTCCATCTTTGGAATGGACTACCATGACATGTTCGCTGCCCAGGCGTTTCATCACATGTGCCAGTGGCTCGCACAGGTTTTCAGTGAACACACCGATGACCTGGCGCTTAACGCCAGCCGGGTTGGTCAATGGGCCGATGATGTTAAAAATAGTGCGCATGGCCAGCTCCTTGCGTGGACCGATTGCGTATTTCATTGCACGGTGATGACCCGGCGCAAACATAAAACCGACGCCCACCGATTCGACAGCACGCGCGGTTTGCTCGGGTGTCAGATTGATGTTTATGCCAGCGGCTTCCAGTAAATCCGCACTACCCGAGTTAGACGATACGCCACGGTTACCGTGCTTGGCGACACGGCCACCGGCGGCGGCAACTACGAAGGCCGCCGCCGTTGACACATTGAACAAGTCCTGCCCATCACCGCCGGTGCCACAGGTATCAACCAAATTGTCGATGTTCACTTCAACACTCGCAGCCAGCTCACGCATAACCAGTGCCGCCCCGGTAATTTCCTCAATGGTTTCCCCCTTCATGCGCAGCCCCATCAGAAAAGCACCAATCTGGGCATCGGTACATTCACCGGTCATGATCTGGCGCATTACCAACTGCATTTCTTCCTGGCTAAAATGGCCGTGTTCGGAAATGCGCTTCAAGGCGTATTTGATATCCATGCTCGCTCCTGCGGGTCAGGGTAAATGTGAGGGGTAATAACGGCACTATATCAGATTGATGCAGGCTGATCAGGCCCTGACACCAGCTTGAAAGACTCCGGCAGCGGTATACCCAAAAATCGGGCGAGCATTGCATGACCGTTCTGGGTCAAAATGGACTCGGGGTGGAACTGAACGCCTTCCACGGCTAACCAACGATGACGCACCCCCATGATTGCCTCGACCTCCCCATCGGGTGTTTCTGTCCAGGCTGTCACCTCCAGGCAATCCGGCAAAGCGGTTTTGTCGATCACCAGCGAATGATATCGGGTCACTTGGAAGGAGTTCGGCAGATCAGCAAAGACCCCTCGCCCGGCATGGTGAACCAGAGAGGTTTTGCCATGCATCACCTGCCCGGCCCGTACAATAGCGGCACCATAAACCTGCCCAATGCATCCAGATCGTCGAGCGACGCGGGCATCACTCTGTACGACGACAAACTCACAACTGAGCTCTTGTAAATAGTGCACCAGGTTGTAGGTGAAGGAGTCGTGATTATCAATCATGACCACTCGGGGCATTGTCGCCTGACCTCTTCACGGAATGACAGGAAGACAGTGTGTCTCACCACCGGTTAAAATGCATCTGTGTTTCACCTAAACCCGCCGGAGAAGCCTCATCCATAGCCCATCCAAGAGCCGACTGCTTGACCGCGACTTCTACCGAAGTGGCCCGGACCACAGGGCCGGTGCCGGGGTTGGTTTTGCCGATGTAAAAAGTCGTTTTGGTCTGCGCACGGTTACCGTGGGACGCTGGGTGACCAAAGCCGAACAGGCCAATACCGCCAACCGCTTTTACGATGCGCTCGCCGACCTGCAACTGTTACTGCATGGCCCAGCAGACCTGTTGTCATTGCGTGGCACCCTGTCGCTGACCTATGGCCGTGGTGGCCAGCCAGGCGTGTCTGCCCACTATGAACCGGCCTCTCGCACACTGGCGCTGGCCAAGAATGCCGGACCGGGCAGCATCGCACACGAATGGTTTCACGCTCTGGACCACTACTTATCCGAAAAGGCTTTCAAAACGGCCACCGCCGGCCGCTTTGCCTCGGCGGCCTGGCTGGCAGACAGCCCGAGCATTGATCACCCGCTTAACCGATTGCTATTTGACTGCTTTCAGTCGATTTTGCTGAATAACCGGGGCAGCGGCAGCAGCGACCTGTTCAAACGCTCGGTTGCGGTCGATCGCAGTCAGGACACGCTTTATTATAGCTTGCCTGAAGAACTGGCCGCTCGGTCCTTCGAAGCCTTCATTCAAGACGCACCGCTGAAAAATCATTTTCTGGTGAAAGGCACCAAAGAATCCCCCGAGGCCAAGCTCGGACTCTACCCGCAAGGACAGGAACGAGATCGGATCAACACCGCCTTTGACCGGTATTTTCAGGCATTGGGAACTGCGCTAAACCGACAGGACTCGGGTCAGGGTCAGTGACCTTTCAAGGCCTCAGCCATTGCCCGACGGCCCTTGAGTCTGTTTCTGCTCCCACAGCAGTCGCACCGGGCGGGACAGCTTTTCAGGGTGCCGAGGCATAACCTCGGAAAAACATTCATAGAAGCGCTGCATATCGGCATCCAGATCCTCACCCGGTTGTATAATCAGCGGAAAGGTCACTTCTTTCTTTCCATAATCTGCTGTTGCCAGCACAACCGGGACACCGGCCTCGCGCGCGATGTGATGAAATCCGGTTTTCCATCGATCGGCATTGCTGCGCGTCCCTTCCGGCGTCATTACAATAATGATGCGTTCATGAGCCTTCAATGTCTGTACGGTCTGGGCCACGATCCCTCCGGCTTTGGAGCGATCCACCGGGATTGCACCCAGCTTTTTCAACAACCAGCCCAATGGTCCTCTAAACAGCGTATCCTTGATCATAAACTGGGCATTCAGTACCAATGCAATACTACTGACGATGCCCAGCACGCCATCCCAGTTCGAGGTGTGCGGACCACCCACAACAATGGCCTTGGGGATATCGGGGAAGGGTTGTACCTGCCAGCCGAAAAGTCGCAGCAAGCCGAGAGCCACCCTACGCAACAGCGACTGACCGCCGAACGACGGTGATGCTTTTTTATTGTTTTGCATAGTTATCCTAACTGCTCCAACAACAGATTCGAATCTTACCGCATCTGAGGGCTACGGCACATCCGTCTGTACCCTGGGGAGCAATGAAACATCGAACCGAACTCAGCACGCTAGCGGAATCTGTTCTATTCTCTTTCGGTGCTCGCGAACCGCTGAAAGCACGCAGACTGCGTCGATATAAAAAAGCTATTGCATCGGTCACTAAAACAAACTTATGACAATGATCGGACAATGCTATAAAGAGAATATATAAAGCGGAAAAGAAGCCATTGATTGCTTCTCCCGCTTGCCCTGCTCTTGATTGCCATAGCTCAGTCCCGCACAGACTGCGGGCAAATTGGCTATAAAGTAACCACAAACGTTGGCCAACGCATTCGGTCTACACTCGCGTTGAAGCAGCCAGTAACACAATAAAGCACAACAAACAGTCACAGATGGAGAAAGTTATGACCGCTAGCAATACAGAGTCAGCCGGTAAATGCCCGGTAATGCACGGCTCCAGAACCCAGCTCAATACAGGCTCAGCCAATCACGACTGGTGGCCAAACCAATTGAACCTTGCCATTTTGCACCAGCATGCCCCGAAGTCGAACCCGCTGGGTGAAGCATTCAATTACGCAGAAGCGTTCAAGAAACTGGATCTGCCAACGGTCAAAAAAGACATCGAAGCATTGTTGAAAGATTCACAGGACTGGTGGCCCGCCGACTACGGTCACTATGGTCCGTTTATGATTCGCATGGCCTGGCACAGCGCGGGTACCTACCGCACAGGCGATGGCCGTGGCGGAGCTGGAACCGGCAATCAGCGCTTTGCTCCGATCAATAGCTGGCCGGACAACGGCAACCTGGACAAGGCCCGCCGCCTGCTGTGGCCAGTAAAGCAAAAATACGGCAGCAAGCTGTCCTGGGCAGATCTATTCATCCTGACCGGTAACGTCGCGCTTGAGTCTATGGGTTTCAAAACCTTTGGCTTCGCCGGTGGTCGGGCCGACATCTTCCAGCCAGAAGAAGACATCTACTGGGGTGCCGAGAAAGAGTGGCTAGCCACCAGTGACAAGTCCAATAGCCGTTACTCTGGGGAACGTAACCTGGAAAACCCACTAGCCGCCGTGCAGATGGGGCTAATCTACGTCAACCCGGAAGGCCCGGACGGTGTCGCAGACCCGCTGGCGTCGGCAAAAGACATTCGTGAAACCTTTGCCCGCATGGCAATGAACGACTATGAGACCGTCGCGCTGACGGCCGGTGGGCACACCTTCGGCAAGACGCACGGCGCTGGCGACCCGGATCTGGTCGGCCCCGAACCCGAAGCCGCACCGATCGAACAAATGGGCTTTGGCTGGATCAACAGCCACGGCAGTGGCAAGGGTCGAGACACAACCACCAGTGGCCTCGAAGGTGCATGGACACCCACACCGACCACCTGGGATATGAGCTACTTCGATGTCCTGCTTGGCTACGAATGGGAGCTGTCCAAGAGCCCGGCTGGTGCACAACAGTGGGTCGCCAAAGGTCTGGCTGAAGGCCACATGGCGCCGGACGCGGAAGATTCGACCAGAAAAGTTGGCATCATGATGTCCACCGCCGACATGGCAATGCGCGAAGACCCTGCATACCGTAAGGTACTGGAGCATTTCTACAAAAACCCGGAAGAATTTGCCGACGCCTTCGCTCGCGCCTGGTTCAAACTGACGCACCGGGACATGGGTCCGAAAACGCGCTACCTCGGTCCGGAAGTTCCGGCTGAAGACCTGATCTGGCAGGATCCGGTGCCTGCCGTTGACCACGAACTGGTCAGCGCCAATGACGTGGACAGCCTAAAAGGCAAGATTCTGGAAACCGGGCTTTCGATCTCCGAGTTGGTCTACACCGCCTGGTCATCTGCATCAACCTTCCGCGGTTCAGACATACGTGGTGGTGCCAACGGTGCCCGTATTCGCCTGGCACCGCAAAAAGACTGGGACGTAAACCAGCCAGATCAGCTTGCCCGGGTACTGTCGGTACTGGAAGGTGTGCAATCAGCCTTCAACAGTGACACTAAAAAAGTGTCCATGGCGGACCTGATCGTACTGGGCGGTATCGCGGCTGTTGAACAGGCTGCAAAAAATGCCGGTTACCGCGTTGATGTACCCTTTGCACCGGGCCGTACCGATGCAACCGACGAGCAGACCGACGTTGAAACCTTCGACTGGCTCAAGCCCGAAGCCGATGGTTTCCGCAACTATCGTCGCGCGGCCTTTACCGTCTCCGACGAAGAAATGCTGATCGACAAGGCGCAGCTGTTGGGCCTCAGTGCGCCGCAAATGGCTGTCCTGGTCGGTGGCATGCGGGTATTGGATGCGAACTACAAACAGGCACAACAGGGTGTGCTCACCAAAATGCCGGGCAAGCTGACCAATGACTTTTTCGTCAACCTGACCGACAACAACACGCAATGGCAGGCCACATCGGCCGATGCCGAGGTGTTTGAAGGGACGGATCGCAAAACGGGCAAGGTTAAATGGACCGGCACCCGGGTCGACCTGATCTTTGGCTCCAACTCCCAGTTACGAGCCATCGCAGAAGTCTATGCCCAAGACGATGCTAAAGAGAAGTTTGTTAATGACTTCGTCACCGCCTGGACTCAGGTAATGAACGCAGACCGGTTCGATCTGGTCTGAAGTCAGCGTGAAATGGCGGGCCCCCAATCCCGCCCCAAGCCCGGCTAATGCCGGGCTATTTTTACAAGCTCCCTGCCCTTGACGAGGCTGTACTCTCCACCATCAAACCTCAATGCCTCCTTAACCGCTCAGGGTGATGGCATGACTTCACTGTTAAACTCCGCACAGACTGCCACGTTCAGCGACACGATCACACATTGATGGACCGTGCAGAGGGTGAACAGACAGGTCCGACATTCAGCAACCTTCCGGCACTATTGCAGCAGCGCCCGATCAAAATAATGATAGGGCAACAACACCATAGGCTGACCCCGATGCTCGACCAGATCCATCAGATATTGCTGGCGATTGAATACCAGGGCTTGCGCACCCTCGACATCGACCAGATAGAGCAGATCGCGCAACGATGACACACCGGAGCGCGGGCTTTCGACCAGCAGCACCTTGTCATCATTGGCAATGCCAGCCTGACGCCGGGCCAGGTTAATAGCATCAGTCAGACTACCCAGCTCATCCACCAGACCGGCGGCAACCGCATCGGTGCCGCTGTAAATACGTCCGGCTGCAAGAGCGCGCATGGCGCCAACAGTCATACCCCGGGCCTCAGCCGCCTGGGTCACAAAGTCTTCATAAAAATAGTCAAGACGGCGCATGATGCCAGCCCGTTCTTCAGGGGTCAGATTCCGGTCTGGCAACGACAGACCCGCTATCGGCAGCCCAATGCCGAAATCAGCATCAGCGGAGTTACCGCGACTGACCGAATCACTGTTCAGTCGTAACCGGTCACCTAGACCGTCGTCCCAGAGGCGAACACCGGTTACGCCGATGCTACCGGTAATTGTATTTGGTGCCGCGACCAGCGTACCGGCATGCATGGATACCCAATAACCGCCCGACGTCGCCAGTGCGCCCATCGAAACCACGACTGGTTTCTCCGCTTGTGTTAATTTCACTTCCTGGGCGAGTAGATCCGCCGCCAGAATGAGGCCTCCGGGGGAGTCCACACGCAGAACCACGGCCTTTATACTGTCATCTTCGCGCAACGTTCGCAGGGAGTCCGCCAGATCGCGGGTGCGCATGCCGCTGTCAGTGGCCGTCATCCCTGTTGCATAGACCACCGCGATACGATGAGCAGGACCCCATTGGTCATCGCTGGGTTCACGCAATACCCTCAGGCCATCAGGCGAGACTCGGTTGGGTGCGTTACCCTTGGCGTTCTCGAGCATCTGATCCAGGTCCGAATAGCGCGCTAGCCGGTCGACAACACCCATGTCCAGCAAATCGCTGGCGGTGAGGTAAATACCGCGGTCAATGAGGTCATCGAATTCTTTCGCCGACAGACCCCGTCCTTTTGCCATGGCGCTTTGCCAGAGCTGATAGAAGCTGTCGACCATCGCCTGACGCTGCACCCGATCCGACGCTGACATGTCACTGCGCGACAAACTCTCAAAAGCCGTTTTGTACTCCAGGTTACGAAACTCATCTACTCCAATCCCCCAATGCGCCAGCAAGTCACCCAGATAGGTACTGCCGGACACAAAGCCGGGCACGGTCAAAGAGCCCATAGGGTCGAGAATAACCTCATCGGCCGCTGACGATAGCAACAGCTCGGTCATGCCTCCATCCTCGATGTAAAGCAGCACCGTTTTGCCGGAAGCACGGAAAGCATCCAGCGCCGTTTTGAGTTCCCAGGCCATGGCCGCAGGCACCTGCATCCGCGTTGTATTGACCACGATGCCGCCGATGCTGTCATCCTGGCGCGCAGCATCGATATATCGCAGCGTATCCAGCAGGGAGCGGCGGCGATCAAATACGCCCAACGTCTGATAGGCCATTTGCTGATCAAGACTCAGTTCCAGAACATCCTCTTGCGGGCTGGACCAGGCATCGAAGAGATTGCGGTCCCAGCCACCGGCGCGCACCGAGTATGACTGATAAGAATCGGCACCATCAGGCTGATGGGACTGGGCACTGAAGCCGGTATGACCAAGACTGACCTGAAGGCCGGCAGTAACGGTCCCGCCATCGAAATAGCGACCGGTCAATCGAATACCCGGCATCACTTCTGACGCTCCGCCCACAGACCATTGACCGTCATCGAAGCGCTGGTCATTGCCCAGCGCATAGTCGGCAAACAACACCAGTTTGGTATTGCCAAACGGCCGGTAGGCGAGATCCACAGTACCTTCGTAATAGCGGGTATCGGTCGCCAGCGTTCCGGTCAGTCCGATGGAGGCATAGCGGTTGGGGCGGGTTAATGCACCCAGGGTAAAATGCGTACGCAGATCCTGAGGATCAGTATCGCCGCCGAACCAGCCAATGGACAAGCCCGCAGCGCTGTCATCCGATCCGCCGCCAAAGGCCAGCTTGTAATCCCGTATTTGAGCATCGCCACGATTGTCGCGACCAAAACTGAAGCTCATGCCTGGTGTGGCCAGCGTCGCATTCCAGCGCTGGTCATCGTAAAGAAAATCATCGCTGGTCCAGCTAACGACCGCATCACCCTCTGTCAGATAGTGCAAACCGGCCGGGTTGTCGTACCCGTACAGGCCGAACTTCATGGCCCCGGGTGTTGTCAGCGAAAATTCATTCTGCTGATAGTAGCGCTGGAAACCGATGTCTTCGGCCAGAGCGGGCAGTATTGAGCAAACCAGCAACGGGACTATGGTTAAACGGCGGATCATGGCAGACGTCCTGTTATGCGTTGTCAGACTTGAGTTTAGGCGCAAGGACCGGCACACGTCAGTAACGAAAGTCCTGTTTTAACGATCCGGATTCCAGCTCACTAAACAATCTGTAGCGCACTGTCACTCGTAAAATGGGTATCTGCCCTCACCCTCTACTACCACTATCATTGACTGACACAGGTATTTAACCATGAGTGACTCCGGTTACACCCCACCCAAAGTATGGACATGGGAGCCCGGCAACGGCGGTCGGTTCGCCAACATCAATCGCCCGGTGGCCGGGCCGACACATGACAAACCGCTAAATGTTGGCAAGCATCCGCTGCAACTGCACTCATTGGCAACGCCCAATGGCGTGAAAGTCACCATCCTGCTGGAAGAATTGCTGGCCGCCGGTATAACGGATGCCGAATACGATGCCTGGCTGATCAATATTATGGAAGGCGACCAATTCGGTTCGGGTTTTGTAGAAGCCAACCCAAATTCGAAGATTCCGGCCTTGGTAGATCGCAGCGTGACACCGCCACAACGTGTTTTTGAATCCGGTTCTATCCTGATGTACTTGGCTGAAAAGTTTAACGCCTTCATCCCCGACACCCTGGCCGGACGCACAGAATGCTTTAACTGGCTATTCTGGCAAATGGGCAGTGCACCAATACTGGGTGGCGGTTTTGGGCATTTCTACGCCTATGCGCCGGAAAAATACGAATACCCCATCAACCGCTTCACCATGGAAATAAAACGTCAGCTCGACGTTCTGGACCGTCACCTGGCAGACAACACCTTCCTCTGTGGCGACGACTACAGCATTGCCGATATATCCGTGTGGCCATGGTACGGCTGGCTGGTGCAGAACAAGGTATACGACGCGGCCGAGTTTATCGAAGCCCACAGCTACACCCACGTTTTACGCTGGGCCAATGCCATCGCCGAACGTCCCGCCGTAAAGCGTGGTGTCAAAGTGAATCGAACCTGGGGCGAGGAGGATGAACAGGTTCACGAGCGGCATGATTCGAGCGATCTGGATTAGAACCTTGTGGAAAGTGCCGATCCACGCCTGCGGTCATTGCTGCAGTGATCGGCACTTCATCGTCCTGATCCGGCGATGAGTATCAGGTTTGTCAAAGGTTAGGCTACAATAGAAGACTATTGAAATTCACAGAATTTCAGCCGCCTGCTAGCCACCCGCCATCTGGAAACTGACGTAATGAGCTTGTTCGATCCCCCCCAGAAAAACGATGCCCTATTGATCAACCGGCTGAATCCGGAAGAAATACTCGGTTGTGCAATCGAGCGCCCCTTCGATCTGGATGAGTATCACTGGCTAACCGCCGAGCACTACTATCAGGCCATGAAATACCCTGGCAAGCGTCGCTTTGACGATATTCTCAATGCTGCCACCGCCGAGGAAGCCAGACAACAGGGTCGCGGCTGGCTAAAGCGCACACGCAAGGACTGGCAGGGCATTCGCCCACTGATGATGACTCGGGCCATATACACCCAGGCACGCACTCACCAAGCATTTGCAAGTGCCCTGCTGGCCACAGGCGATCAGGCCATACGAGAAAACTCGCTCTATGATTATTTCTGGGGTACGGGTCGTGACCAGCGAGGCGAAAACGCCTACGGAACCGTATTGATGAATGTGCGGGACAAGTTACGTCAGGAGGCTGACTGAGTAACAGAGCAACCTGTCAGAATACCAGTTGAATGCTGAAGCCCATGGTCGCCTCGATCATAGTGTCTTCATCCGGTGGGGAGCCCTTAGCCTCGACGTCTACTACGGTTTCTTCTGCGCGCAGATACTGGCCAATTTCACGGTCGGTATAAACTTGCAATCGTAATTCACTGACGTCCGTATTTTGATCTTTTTCCAGAAAGGCCACCCGTGTTTTACTGTTTCCGTCACCTATAAATATTTCCATACCATCGATGAAAGACAAGGTTTGTTCGCTCGGATCTGGCAACTGATAGCCGGTGAGACTTAAACGTTGGGCTGGCCTCTGCCGTACAATGAGCCCTGGTCCAATCACCGGACTTTCATCGAAGCTTCCTTACGGGCTAGACTCAGCCTTTCGTTCATTTCAGGTAACACTTATGTCGGTCGATCACTACCGAGCCACCTTTCGCGCCTGTGCCATCAACGCCAGTCGCCATAGACCCGAGTCAATCAAAGCAACGCTGCAACGGCTCGCTGACGCCACTGGCCCAGATGAGCTAATCGACAATTACGGCAATGGCGACCTGATTGAGTCTTTCGAACGAGAAGTAGCGACTTTATTGGGCAAAGAAGCGGCGATTTTTATGCCCAGCGGCACCATGGCGCAGCCGATGGCGTTGCGCATCTGGGCAGATCTGGCCCGGTCGGGCTATGTAGCTCTCCATGCCACCAATCACGTTGCGCTGCACGAACACAACAGCTATCAGGTGCTGTGGAATTTAAAGGGCTGCGAACTGGGTGAATCACACCGGGTCCCGTTACTGGCCGATCTGAAAAACGCAGCGCGGGATCCGCTGGCGGCTGTTTTGCTGGAGCTGCCAATGCGTGAGATCGGCGGACAGTTGCCTGAGTGGGACGAGCTGGTACGACAGAGTGACTGGGCACAGGCACAAGGGATCAAACTGCATATGGACGGTGCGCGACTGTGGCAATGCCCTGCGGCTTACGATAAATCGCTGGCTGATATCGCCGATCTGTTCGATTCGGTTTATGTGAGCTTCTATAAAGACCTGGGGGGTATTGCCGGGGCCATGTTGGTGGGCGATGCGGATTTCATTGCACGTGCAAAAGTCTGGCAGAGGCGCGTCGGCGGAACCCTCTATGCGCTTTACCCCTACGTTATCGCCGCGCGCGAGGGACTGGCACAGCATTTGGCGGCTCTACCTGAACGCCGCCAGCACGCACGCTGGCTGGCCGGACAACTGAACCTGTTGCCGGGTATAAGTACCTGGCCTGCGATTCCACAGACCAATATGTTCCGGCTACGTGTTCGCTGCAAGCCGGAAGCATTTCTGGCTCAAGGCGAACGCTGGATGAAGCAACACCAGATAGCGCTGATTCCACCACCCTATCGCACTGATGCTGACACCCTGCATTGTGAAATCAACGTCGGGGATGCGTTCGACATGCTCAGCAAGGAGGAATGGGCCGATTGGATCAGTCGCTTCGGGCAGGACATGACCGGGGTATTGACGGCTTGAGTCGATGGCGGCACAACAGGGTATGGCACAACAGGGTATGGCAGCCAGCCAGTCAGCCCTGTTCGCCCCCTTGCCTGCGCCACTATTTTCGTCCGGTTCCGCCAACATTAAGTTGTATTTGGCCCATTCCAGAACGGGCAAAAAAAATCGACATGCAACGCTCTGTGGCAAGCAGTTTCCTGAATTGTTACTCAGGAATAACCCGCCAGATGATGTTCCCCACATCGTCGGCCACCAGAATAGCCCCTGACTGATCTACCACAACGCCGACCGGACGACCAAGCGCCTCACCATCCTCGCTCAAAAACCCCGACAGTACATCCTCAGGTTGCCCCGCCGGTTCACCCTCTTTGAAGGGTACATGGATGACCTTGTAACCACTTCGGTCCCGCCGGTTCCAGGATCCGTGCTGACCGACCAGAGCCCCATTGCGGAACTGGGGCATTCGGTTGTCGTTGTAGAAAGCCAGACCGAGCGAGGCAGTATGCGCGCCCAGGGCGTAGTCGGGTACAACAGCGGTTGCAACCAGCTCTGGTCGCTGAGGGGTGACGCGAGGATCCAGATTGTCGCCGAAATAACTGAAAGGCCAGCCATAGAAATCGCCGTCATGGACGGCCGTCATGTAGTCCGGCACCAGGTTATCGCCCAGCTCGTCACGTTCATTGACCGTGGTCCAGAGGTCTCCGCTTTGCGGTTGCCAGGCCAAGCCGACCGGATTGCGCAACCCTGAAGCAAAGACCCGATAATCGCCGGTGTCCGGATTCACTTCCAGTATGGCCGCACGATTAACCTCGTTCTCCAGCCCGTTTTCGCCGACATTACTGTTCGATCCGACGGTGACATACAGCCGCTCGCCGTCGATACTCGCAATCACGTTCTTGGTCCAGTGATGGTTAAGCTCACCGGCCGGTAAACGGGTCACGGTTGTTCCTGGCGATGTGATTCGAGTTTCCCCTTGCTGATAGGAGAATCGAATCAGGGCATCGGTGTTAGCCACATACAGATCATTGCCAACCAGAGCCATACCAAAAGGAGAGTATAAATCCTCCAGAAAAACGGTTCGTAAGTCGACCACGCCGTCGCCATCACTGTCCCGTAACAGGGTAATGCGATCGGCACTGGTTGTGGCAGCACCTGCCCGCTTCATGATCAGCCCCGCAACCCAGCCTTTCAACCCGGAAAACCCGCCGGAATCAGCCGGAGCATTGGATTCTGCGACCAGAACGTCGCCATTGGGCAGGACATATAGCCAACGCGGGTGATCGAGGTTCTGGGCATACACCTGCACTTTCAAGCCATCGGCGGGTATGGGCAATTGCCCTTCTGGCCAGCCAATGGCTTTAGCTGGATTCACAGTTGGCAACAGGCGCCTTTCAGGATCAGGCAATTGCGGACTGGGGCCGGTAACGGCCGATTCCGACAATGTGCTTCGCTGGGAGCAAGCTGCCAAAGCCAGCACGATAATGGATACGAGCAGAGTCTGGGATCGGATAAACAACATGGTGACTTCCCTTCAGAATCAGGCCTTTTCAGTTTAATGGAATCCATACCCGAACGTTAGTGAGCATTACCAGAATAGCAAACTGACCCTGGCAGGTTGTTGAAAAAGGCGTCGGGGGTTGTGTTAGACATCCCGGTTGTCTCTGTTTTCACCTGATTATAGGTAGGCTGCTAACAGTCGAAGCAGGGAATAGTCATTGAACTAATTCAAGCTGTCGACTGGTGTCTCACCAAGTGATTTGATAGGTTGTTTTGAACTGATTACCTGAAGGATATAGAACACGCCAAAAAATGCAGAATGAATCGATGCGACAAAGATCGAATTTTTTGGTCTGCTCGTCATTCACGCAATGCATAGAGGACAACACCATGCTTTCCAAGTTGCTTCCATGGAAATACCTGATGCAACGCGCTGCGCGTCATTATGGGTTTATCAATCCGGTCTCATTTCTGGCACGGCTGCGTAAATTCTCAAAACCCTCTGAGGTCGCCGAACCCATTGAGCTACTGCGCGCGGGCGTAACCTTTCACGCCCGTGGCCTGATCAACACTAAAGCCATTCAGACTAACCTCGACTGGGTCTGGCCCTATTGGGTTGAAAAACAGTTTCAACCGGGTGATCCGAGCTTTGTCCCGCGTGCGTTCAGTTTCAGTCACGTGAACCTGACTCATCGCGACTGGTCGGCGGTCGGCCTTCCGAATCTGGCACTCTACCCTATTGTCGATCCGCGCGGCTTGGTCACACCACTGTATGACGGTTGGTCACTCGACTGGTTTGAACCGTGGTTTACACGCACTGATGACTCACCGGTACTCGACAACATTACCGCCAAGCTGCAGGCGGAATGGGAACTGCTACAGCAAAAGTTCAGCGCTATCGGCCAGACACTGAGCGAGGAGAAGGATCGATCCTGATGACCAAGAACCGAACCACCCGGCAACGCACAACGCTCTGGCTGAGCCTAAGCCTGTTGGCCATGGTTACCATTGCCATGGTGCTTACGTTCGGGTCCGACATCGGCATACTACTGAGCAAGATCAAAGATTTTGTGATGACACCAAACGCCCAAACAGAATGGTTCCTGGTGGCCCTTGTGTTCTTGCCAGTGCTGGGCGTCCCGCTCAGTCTATTCTGCATCATGGCCGGGGTGAAAT
>Ga0307964_1000008_pt1 | contig 122216 bp, 112 predicted proteins | sample OrgLakmetagen596_FD_201823 | JGI IMG/M metagenome (GOLD analysis project Ga0307964, IMG submission 201823) | Saline water microbial communities from Organic Lake, Antarctica - #596 | ecosystem: Environmental > Aquatic > Non-marine Saline and Alkaline > Saline | place: Antarctica: Organic Lake... | reverse complement strand
CCGCACTGGAAGCGATCTTTCGAGAAACCTGCGAACAGATGGGGTCGGAGTTATTGCGTGGTGTCCACCGGTGGCGTTTCGCTGGACGTGGTGAGAAGTTACGTGCAACAACAAACGCGACCCGCCTGAACCGGGCTATCCCTCAGCTAAAGCAAAGGGTTTGCGCCCGGCAATTCCTCGATCAACGATGTCACAACCGATCGGGGCAGTGCCGCGATTGTACAAGGGGTGATTACTATGGCTCACCATCTTGGCCTGTTGGTCGTGGCCGAAGGCATAGAAACTGTTGAGCAGCAAAACTATCTGGCAGCCAGTGATTGCGATCTGCTGCAGGGTTTTTTGTATTCCAGACCCGTGCCGTTGGGCCAGTTTGCTCTGGGGCTGGAATACTGATTCGCTAAAAGCGCTTTACTGGTCAGGTGTGGCCGCAACCTGATTTAGCAGCTCGGGTTTTTTCAGCGCCCGCGCTAACAGTTCTCGTTCTTGCGCCAGTACCAGCGCACATTGCTCAGCCATCTGCTCGCCTATGCCTTCTACCCGGCGCTCCAGAAATACCCGCAATTCATCGGAAAACTCCAGCATTTTATCGCGTTCATCTGCGTCCTTTTTAGAAGTGAACAGCAGATTGTTGGGATCAGCCATTGCTTTCTCCTTGCCATCACGGTCGCTGAAGTAAAGCGCTTGTACGCCCATATATGTCTCCTTGCCGGGTGTTTAAACCGGTATCGACTGTTTTAAAATGAAAAAACCTGACCAAGGCGAATGCAGCGATCAGTAAGTGTAGCAGCTTAGCACTGTTTATATATACAGTTCTAGTGGCACAGGCTGCGCCAGACGGTATATTGGTGTTAGTGTTTCGCCTTTAATTTCACCAATCAGGCCATCACTATGCCAAGGTTCCTTCATACCGCCGACTGGCAAATAGGGCGCTATTTCAATCGCTTTGATACCGATAACAGCAGTGCACTGGCTGATGCGCGCTATGGCGCTATCGAGCGCTTGGCGCAACTGGCGGTGGAGTACAACTGCGATGCCGTGTTGGTGGCCGGCGACGTTTTTGATGCGCAAACCGTATCTGACCGCTGCATCCGCCGCACATTTAACGCGACCTCGGGTTTTAAAGGGCCTTGGGTAATGCTGCCGGGCAACCACGACGCAGCCTTGGCCGAAAGCGTGTGGACCCGCGCCCAGCGTATCAACGCCGTGCCGAACAACGTGCACCTTGCGCTACAAAGTGGCGTTATAGAGTTACCGCAGCAGAAAATTGCGGTATTGGCGGCGCCTTTGACCCAGCGCCACACCTACGAAGATTTGACCGCGCCCTTTGATTCACTCAGCACCCCGCCGCAATGGCTGCGGGTGGGCCTGGCCCACGGCAGTGTGCAAGGCGTGTTGGCGGAAGACATTGACGCCACCAATCCGATTGCCGCCGATCGCAGCGCAAGCGCCGCGCTGGATTACCTGGCGTTGGGTGATTGGCACGGCCTGAAGGAGATTAATGAGAGAACCTGGTACAGCGGTACGCCGGAGCCTGAGCGCTTCCGTAATAATCAGCCGGGTTTTGCACTGTTGGTGACCGTGTCCGAACCTGGCGCTCTGCCGCAGGTGGAAGCACTGGAAACGGCACGCTATCACTGGCATCAATGGCAAGAAAAGTTGGTGGTAGAGACCGATATTGATGAGTTGCTGAAGCGTCTTGACGAGCTACCGGAAAGTTCCGTTTTGGATCTTAAGCTGGAAGGCAGTATCACCCTGGCGGGTGAGCAGCGTCTGGCGGATGCTTTGTCCCGCGCTGAGGCGCGTTATCGCAGCGTTACCTACGATCGCTCCCGTTTGTTGCTGGCGCCCACGGAGGAAGATCTGGCGGGATTGCAGGCCAGCGGCTACGTCGGTGATGTGCTTGAGCAGCTGCAAGCCCGGCAAAGTGGTGCCGAAACGCAGATTGCCCGCGATGCCCTGGCCATACTCGCCAGCCTGTTACTTGAAGCCCGCAAGGAGGAGCACCCATGAAACTTGAAAGTGTGCGGGTGGAGCAGTTTAAGCAGTTCAAAAAACCGTTTTTATTAAATGGCTTGAGTGGTGGTATTAATGTTATTTCCGGACCAAATGAGGCGGGTAAAAGCACGCTGGTGCGGGCAATTCGGGCGGCATTTTTTGAGCGCTATCGCTCCAAGTCCGCCGAAAATTTGCGGCCTTGGGGTGATTCATCCGCAGCACCCACCATCGAATTGGTGTTCCACCATAACGGTCAGAACTGGCAGTTGAACAAGAGCTTTCTGCAGCGTAAACGCTGTGACCTGTCGATACAGGGCACCACTTACAGTGGCGAGGAGGCAGAAGAAAAGTTGGCTCAGCTGTTGGGTTATCAGTTCCCCAAAAAAGGCGCGAGTAAAGAAGAGCACTGGGGTATTCCGGGGCTACTCTGGGTAGAACAGGGCAGTGGGCAGAATATTGAACAGGCCGTTGTGCATGCGGGCGATCATTTGCAATCGGCGTTGAACAGCCTGGTATCGGAAGTTGTCAGTGAGGGCGGTGATGGGTTGATTCACACCGTGCGCCAGCAGCTTGGCGAACTGTTGACCGCAGGCGGCGCACCAAGGGGTGAATACAAGCAATTGCTGGCTGACGAGCTGCCCGGGCAGCAAGAGCTCGACGCGTTAGAAAGCCGCATAGACCAGTATCAAAATCAGGTAGACCGGCTCGCCAAGGTTGCGCGGGAATTCCACAAGATTGACCGTGAGCAACCCTGGATAAAGGTGCGTCAGGCTCTTGCCGAGGCCCAGGAGCGTTACCGACATATTGAGTCGTTACAGGGCCAGCAGCAAACGTTGAACCAGGCCTTGACCTCGGTACAACAACGGGCGGCACTGTTACAGCGCAACAAACAGCAGGTACAGGCAGATGGCAAACAGTTGCAGCAGCGCGAGCAGGAACACAACACGGCGCAGCAGGCACTGAATGACGTACAAGCGTCTGCAGCCGGTTTGCATGCTGCCTTAGAACAGTGCCAGAGCCAATATCGCGATGCATTGGAGGTAGAGCGTCAGGCCGGGCTGCTGGAAACTCGGCAGCGACTGGAGCACAGCAGCGCCAGAGCAAAAACGCAGTTGCAGCAGTTGTCTGAGCGCAAATCACGGGCGGCAGAGTTACAACAGGCCCTGGGCGAGAGCCGTAAGCTGACGGCACGGCATCAAATCAGCAAAGCCGCCGTCGATCAGCTGCGTACAACCCAACGCCAGCTGGATGATACACGTCTGCGTTCCCAGGCAATTGCCACGCGAATTGAATGGCAACTGAAGGCGGGCCAACAGATCGAGTTGGGCCAGGATACGTTGTCGGATCAGGGCGAGCAATTGTTGCTGAGCAGCACGCGCCTGCGCATTGCGGGTGTTGGCGAGTTTACAATTACCCCTGGTGGCGATGATTTGGCCCGCTGTCAGCGCCAGCTGGAACAGTTGCAGTTGGCTTTGGGTGAGCAGTTACTGACTCTGGGTGTTGCAGACCTGGCGGCGGCAGAACATACGCTGGTCGCTCAGGAGCGTGCGCAAGCGGATGTGCATCGATTGCTGGAACTGTTGCAGTCGTTGGTGCCCGGGGGTCTGGCAAGTCTGGACAGCGACTATCAGGCCTTGAGCGCGGAGCTTGAGCGTAACTGCGCAGAAAAAGAGGCTTTGGCACCCGCTACGACATTGGCTAAAGGCTTACCGGCTCTGGCTCAGGCGCAAGATCTGCGCAGTGACGCTGAAAATCGGTTATCAGCAGCAGAGAAACGCTTCGGCGAACACGAAAAGGCGCTTTTGGCCGCATCCCATCGTTACCAGAACGCCGATCACGAGTGGCACACGTTGCGCACCAGTCTGAACAGCGAGCAACGCCAGCAGGAAGTGGTACAGTTAAACAGCGATTTGATCGCAGTTGAGCAGGAGCAGGCGCGGCAACAGGAGCGTTTGCAGCAGATGCTGGCGCAAATTGCCGCGGCGCGGCCGGAATTAGTGCAGCAGGATATTCAGCGCCTCGGAGCCAGCGCGGATCAGCTTGAGCAGGCCCAGCGAGGGCGCGAGCTTGAGTTGAAGGAGCTGCGGGCACGATTGGAGGTCTGGGGTGCCGAAGGCCTGGAGGAGCAGCGTGGCCGTTGCCTGGCCGAACTGGAGCAAAACCGGCGCCGTTGCCAGCAACTGCAGCGCCGGGCAGAGGCGCTGCAGTTGCTGCTCCAGTTATTAACGGAAAAGCGCCAGGCGTTGACTCAGCGTTTGCAAGCGCCGTTACAAAAACACCTGAATCATTACGTTACGGTGTTGTTTCCCGACGCTCAGCTGGAGGTAGACAGTCAATTGCTCCCGGGCCGTTTCACCCGCGACGGGGAAACCGGTCAGATGGCCGAACTCAGTTTTGGCGCCCGAGAGCAGATGGGCCTTATCAGTCGTTTGGCTTACGCCGATTTATTGAAAGAAGCCGGCAAGCCGACGTTGCTCATTCTGGATGATTCGCTGGTACACAGCGATAGCGTTCGCCTGGACAGCATGAAGCGAATTCTGTTTGACGCGGCGCAGCGCCATCAAATCCTGTTGTTTACCTGCCATCCGGATAACTGGCAGGACATGGGCTCAGAGACTATTAATCTGGAAGCGTTAAAGGCCAGGGCAGTGATTTAACATACCAAACGCGGGTGTCCTGATGATTATGTTGAAAAGTTTCGCGTAAGTTTGTTGACCCTGGATAAAACATCCGTATAATGCGCATCCGTTGTCAGGCAACAACTTACGACAACATTAGCGGGAATAGCTCAGTTGGTAGAGCGCAACCTTGCCAAGGTTGAGGTCGCGAGTTCGAATCTCGTTTCCCGCTCCAAATTTGAAAACCTGGTCTTGTAAAAGGCCGGGTTTTTTTATGTTCGTTTCGATCACAAGGGCAAACACAAGGGCAATGGCGTTAGCGCTCGGTTATACTCTTCCGTCTTCTTTCATGCTGTCCGCCGGGAGACTTTCATGCGCGTGCACTCGCTGTTTCTGTATCCGGTCAAATCCCTTGCGGGTATTGCCGTGGACTCGTTTGAGCTGGACCAATTTGGCCCGGCCGGCGACCGGCGCTGGATGCTGGTTGACGACGAGTGTCAGTTTGTAACCCAGCGCACCCTGCCACAGCTGGCATTGGTTCAGCCTTCGCTGGGTGCCGATGGCGAGGTTTCTATTACCCTGCCAGGGCAACCGCCTATTGCGCTGCAAACCAGTGGTGAGAACCTGTCTGTGCGAGTGTGGCGCGATTGGGTTCAGGGTCAGGTGGGTTGTGACGCGGCCAGTGGGGCCATCAGTCGCTTTTGTGGCCTGTCTTTGCGCTTCGTATTCATGCCTGATAGCAGTTTTCGCCAGGTGCAGACCAATCTGGCAACAGAACGCCGGCGTGTGAGTTTTGCCGACGGTTATCCGTTGCTGGTTACCAATACGGCGTCACTAGTGGAGCTGAATGAACGCTTGGCGGTTACGGTGGATATGCGTCATTTTCGCCCCAATATCGTGGTTGATGGCGCCGCTGCCTGGTTGGAAGACAACTGGCAGGCCGTTACCATAGGCGAGGGCAGTTACCGGGTGCTTAACCCCTGTTCCCGCTGTGTAATGACCACTGTTAACCCGGATACCGGGGAAAAAGCCGCCTCGGTCCAGCCATTGCGGACGCTTGCGACCTATCGCCGCACCGCTGACGGCATCATGTTCGGAATGAACGCGATTCACGACTCGCCTTGCCGGCTGAGCGTGGGTGACTGCGTTATCGTGAATCAATCGGAGTAATAAACTACGTGCCTTTGTTAACGCTGGACGGGGTTTCCCTGTCGTTTGGAATGCAGCCGCTGTTGGATAATGCCTCATTGGTGATGGAAGCCGGTGAGCGGGTGTGCCTGTTGGGCCGTAACGGCGAGGGTAAGTCTACCCTGCTGAAAATCGTCAACGATGAAGTAACGCCAGACGGCGGCATCGTCCGCCTGGAAGACGGCGCGGTGCTAGCGGTGTTGCCACAGAATTTGCCCTCTGGCGATACCCGCACCGCCTACGATGTGGTTGCTGGCGCTTTTCCTGAAACCGGCGCACTGCTCATTGAGTTCCACCACCTGACCCAACAGACAGACGAAAAAAGCCTGAATCAAATGATGAAGGTGCAGGAGCGTCTGGAGGCTTTGGACGGCTGGCGCCTGGACCAAAAAGTCACCAGCATGCTGGCGCAGTACGGCGTAGATCCCGATCGCACGCTGGGTACTCTGTCGGGTGGCTGGCAACGCCGGGTTCTGCTGGCGCGGGCGCTGGTGGCCGAGCCGGATATTCTGCTGCTTGATGAGCCTACCAACCATCTGGACGTGCCCGCTATTGCCTGGCTGGAAGACGCTCTGGCCCAGTTCCGTGGTGCCATCCTGTTTGTGAGCCACGACCGTGCGTTTATTCGCCGAATGGCCACCCGGGTGGTGGAGCTGGATCGCGGTCAACTGGTCAGCTTTGCCGCCAGTTACGATCACTATCTGGACCTAAAAGAAAAGGCCCTGGAAGAAGAGGAGCGTCACGCAGCCCTGTTTGATAAGCGCCTGAAGCAGGAAGAAACCTGGATTCGCCAGGGCATAAAAGCTCGCCGTACTCGCAATATGGGCCGGGTGAGGGCACTTAAAGCGATGCGTGAAGAACATCGCCAACGCCGGGTGCGCGGTGGCACGGCCACTTTTGCGGTGGAAGACGCTGCTCGCTCCGGCAAGCTGGTGGCCGAAGCTCTGGGCGCCGGTTTTGCTTATCCGGGTTACCCCGCGGTTATTCGCGACATGAACCTGACCATTCTGCGCGGTGACAAAATCGGCCTGGTGGGTGAAAACGGCACCGGCAAAACCACGTTGGTGCGCCTGCTGCTGGGCGACCTGGAAGCCACTGAAGGCAGCATTCGTCGCGGCACAAACCTGGAAGTGGCCTATTTTGACCAGCTGCGGGGCGAACTCGATTTAACTCGAAATGCGATTGATAATCTGTCGGAAGGTCGCGAATTCATTGATATTAATGGTCAGAGCAAACATGTTATGGGGTATCTACAGGACTTCCTGTTTACCCCGGAGCGGGCACGGTCGCCGGTCAGTGTGTTCTCCGGTGGCGAGCGCGCCCGCTTGCTGCTGGCCAAGCTGTTCAGCAAGCCCGCCAACGTGCTGGTGCTGGACGAACCCACCAACGACCTGGATGTTGAAACTTTAGAGCTGTTGGAAGAGCAGCTGTCGGAATTTCGCGGCACGGTGATTGTGATTAGCCACGATAGGGAATTCCTGGACAACGTGGTCACCGAAACTCTGTTTCTAGACGGTACTGGCCAGGTGCACGAGTTTGTTGGGGGCTATACCGACTGGCGCCGCCAAGGCGGCCAATTTCCAGCCGAAAAAAGCGGCAGCCGGCCCGACAGGCAGCGCGACAAGCCGCAAAAGCCGGAAAGTAAGAGCAAGAGTAAGCCAGCTGCGCCGTCCGGAACCAAGCCCGTGGCGGTAAAAATCAGTTATAAGTTGAAGCTGGAATTGGAGCAGCTGCCAAAAACCATTGAGCGCCTGGAGCAGGAGCAGCAGCAGCTGCAGGACGCCATCGGTTCAGCGGACTTCTACGCTAATTCTGCGAAGAAAGTTGATGAAACCCTGGCCCGGATGACGGCGGTGGGAGCAGAGCTGGAGACCGCAATGGAGCGTTGGATGGAACTGGAGGAAATGACCGGAAAATGAGTCCGGCCATTTTCTAGCTCGATTGCTTGCCGGAGTTTCGCCGGCAAGCAATCAGCTAATCACGGTCAGTGTTAAAAAATACGTACGGCCAGCACATCGCACTCGGTGCCGTGCAGTACTCCGTTTGCGGTAGAGCCGAGCAACAACTGAAAGCCTTTGCGGCCATGGCTGCCCACAACCACCAGATCAATGGCGTGTTCTTTGACCAAGCGGTGTACTTCAGACTCGGGGCGGCCAACGGTCACCACCTGACTTTCCTTGGGAATGCCGTATTCTTCACCGTACTTGGTCAGCTGCTCACGGGCAGCCTTGTCGAGCTGGTCCTGTAATTCGGTCAAATCCATCGGAATATCGCCACCATAGGCGTAACCTACAGGCTCTACCACGTGTGCCAGGATCAGTTCAGCGCCCTGGCTAATAGCCATCTCTTTTGCTTTGTCCAGGACTTGTGGCGCTTCTTCCGTTAAATCAATGGCAACCAGCAACTTCTTGTAAACAGACATGGTTCTATTACTCCGTGTGTTGCGAATGTCAGAATTCCTGATTACAGGATAGTATGGTTAAGCCCGGCGGAAAAGGGGTTAGGCTGAGTTAGGCTTTGTTAGCAGCGCTATCAGCTGCGTTGAAGCCTTGCCATATTTTGTTCAGAGTAAGCCTGCGCAGTAACAATTGCCGTTGCCTGCGATGGGGCGTGTTAAGAAAGAAATTGACAAACGGACGGTTTTTTCTCATCGTGTGGCCTCGATATTCAAACGGCTGTATGAATTTGAATTGAAGATCGGGCAGCGGCCGCAGTGGTTAAAGGTTCGCTGCATCTGCAGTCGGGATCTTGCAAGTGAAGGTGCAAGCACACCGGCGCACAAAACAGTTTCAATCACAGACTGGAGATCAGTTGATGATTTACGAAGGTAAAGCCATCACGGTTAAAGAGATCGAAGGCGGAATCGCCCAGTTGAATTTTGACTTGCAGGGCGAGTCTGTCAACAAATTCAACCGTCTTACCCTGGAAGAGCTCCGTAACGCGACAAACATACTGACGTCGCGGACGGATCTGAAGGGTCTTGTTGTTACCAGTTCCAAAGACAGCTTTATTGTTGGCGCAGACATCACCGAATTTAAAGATTTGTTTTCCGGCCCGGAAGACGAACTGGTGGCCAACAACTTAAGCGCCAATGAAATTTTTAGTGCCATTGAAGACCTGCCATTCCCCACGGTTACCGCCATCAACGGTATTGCGTTGGGCGGCGGTTTTGAAATGTGCCTGGCCACCGATTACCGGGTTATGGCACCAAAAGCCAAAGTGGGCCTACCGGAAACCAAGTTGGGAATCTTCCCGGGCTTTGGCGGCACCGTACGCCTGTCACGCCTGATTGGCGTAGATAACGCGGTTGAGTGGATCAGTGGTGCGACCGAAAATCGCGCAGACGTTGCGCTCAAGGTGGGTGCGGTCGATGCGATTGTTGAACCGGATGAGCTGGTTGACGCTGCGCTGAGCATTATTCACCAGGTGAACAACGGCAAGCTCGACAATTTGGCGCGCCGCGAAGAAAAGAAAGGCAAAATAAAATTGAATGTCATGGAAAGCATGATGGCGTTCGAGATTGCAAAAGCGTTTGTAGGTGCCAAGGCCGGGAAAAACTACCCGGCGCCGGTTGAAGCGATCAAGGTGATGCAGAAGCACGCCGGTATGACTCGCGATAAGGCCATTGAAGTAGAAACCAAGGGCTTCGCCAAAATGGCGAAAACGGACGTTTGTGCAAGTCTGATCGGCCTGTTTCTGAATGACCAGGAACTCAAGCGCAAGGCGAAACGCTGGGCCAAAGACGCTGCCGATGTAAAACTGGCCGCGGTTCTGGGTGCAGGCATTATGGGTGGCGGCGTGGCGTATCAGTCTGCGCTTAAAGGCACGCCCATCATCATGAAAGACATCAATCCCGAAGGCATCGCCCTGGGCCTGAAAGAAGCCAAGAAGCTTCTGCTCAAGCGCATTGACAAGGGGCGCATGAAACCGGATCAGATGGCGGACGTGCTGAACAGCATCACCCCAGCGCTAAACTACGGCGATTTCAAGAACGTAGATCTGGTTGTTGAAGCAGTTGTTGAGAATCCCAAAGTGAAAGATGCGGTTCTGCGCGAGGTTGAAGGCCAGGTTCGTGAAGACACCATTCTGACGTCTAACACCTCGACCATCTCTATCGACCTGTTGGCAAAGAATCTCAAGCGCCCGGAAAACTTCTGTGGCATGCACTTCTTTAACCCGGTGCACATGATGCCTCTGGTCGAGGTTATCCGCGGTAAGAAAACCAGCGATCGTGCCATTGCGACCACCGTGGCTTATGCCACTGCCATGGGTAAAACGCCCATAGTGGTTAACGACTGCCCGGGCTTTCTGGTCAACCGGGTGCTATTTCCGTACTTCGGTGGCTTTATTGGACTGGTACGTGACGGCGCCGACTTCCAGAAAGTCGATAAGGTGATGGAAAAGTTTGGCTGGCCCATGGGCCCGGCGTATCTGCTGGATGTGGTCGGCATGGACACCGGCAAACACGCTGGCGAAGTGATGGCTGAAGGCTTCCCTGATCGCATGAAGCACGAAGGCACCACCGCCATCGACGTGATGTTTGATAACAAGCGTTACGGCCAAAAAAATGAGAAGGGCTTTTACCGCTACGAGCTGGACCGCAAGGGCAAGCAGCAAAAAGTGGTCGATGAAGAATCCTACAAGCTGCTGAAGCCGGTTGTTCAGGGTGATAAAGAGTTTGAAGACGATGAAATCATCGCGCGGATGATGATCCCGCTGTGTATGGAAACCGTTCGTTGCCTGGAAGACGGCATTGTAGAAAGCCCGGCTGACGCCGATATGGGCCTGATCTACGGTATTGGCTTCCCTCCGTTCCGCGGTGGCGCACTGCACTACATCGACCAGATGGGCGTGGACAAGTTTGTGGAGCTGGCTGACAAATACGCAGATCTTGGGCCGCTGTATCAGCCCACCCACAAGCTGCGTGACATGGCAAAAAACGGCCAGACCTTCTTTGCTTAACCCTGAACGAGATTTCCGAACGGAGAAAGATCTATGAGCCTTAATCCGAGAGACGTTGTCGTCATCGATTGCGTGCGGACTCCGATGGGCCGCGCCAAAAACGGCTGTTTCCGCAATGTACGTGCAGAAACCCTGTCGGCAACCCTGATCGACGCACTGTTCGAGCGCAACCCCAAGCTCGATCCGAAAGAAGTAGAAGATATAATTTGGGGCTGTGTGAACCAGACCCGCGAGCAGGGCTTTAATGTGGCACGCCATATTTCCCTGCTGACAAAAGTGCCCCACGAAGCCGGTGCGCAGACAGTTAACCGTTTGTGTGGTTCAGCCATGAGTGCGATTCACACCGCGGCCCAAGCGATCATGACCGGCAACGGTGACATGTTCGTGGTGGGTGGTGTAGAGCACATGGGTCACATTGGTATGACCGACGGGTTTGATCACAACCCGGCGGCGTCTAAGTACACGGCCAAAGCCTCCAACATGATGGGCCTGACCGCAGAAATGCTGGCCAAGATGCACGGCATCACCCGTCAGCAACAGGACGAATTCGGAGCGCGTTCCCATCGCCTGGCGCAGGAAGCCACCGATGAGGGCCGTTTCAAGAACGAAATCGTCCCTATAGAAGGGCACGATGAGAACGGTTTCAAAGTGCTGATTGAGCACGACGAAACCATTCGTCCGGAAACGACCGTTGAGTCATTGGGCCAATTGCGCCCGGCGTTTGATCCGAAAAACGGCACAGTAACAGCCGGTACGTCATCGCAGCTCACCGACGGTGCAGCGGCGATGGTGTTGATGTCAGCCGAGCGTGCCCAAGCCCTTGGCCTCAAGCCTATGGCGCGGATTGTGAGCATGGCGGTAGCAGGCGTTGACCCGGCTATTATGGGCTATGGCCCGGTACCTGCGACCAAGAAAGCGCTCAAGCGTGCCGGCCTGAAAATCGAGGATATCGATTTTTGGGAGCTGAACGAAGCCTTTTCCGGGCAGTCCTTGCCGGTGTTGAAAGACCTCAAGCTGATGGGTGTCGTGGATCAGAAAGTAAACCTTAACGGCGGCGCTATTGCACTTGGCCATCCGTTAGGTTGCTCTGGTGCGCGCATTTCAACCACGCTGCTGAATATCATGCAGGCCAACGGCGGTAAATATGGTGTGTCCACCATGTGTATTGGCTTGGGCCAGGGTATATCGACGGTGTGGGAGCGGCTGTGATTCCTTGCGGAACCTAGCTGACGTTTAACAACAAGGCCCGGCAACTCGCCGGGCCTTGTTGTTTCTCCGAATGAAAAAAGCCGGATGGAAAACAAAGAATGGGTTGTCTTGCTATTCTTGACCCTGTAAAACAGTGATCCTATACATGTCAGCGGCAAGGTTGTATTTATAGCCGACTGATTTTACAGCGAGTTTGCGGTTTGCTGCACAACTGACCGATTTACCGCCAAGGATACAGATCTCCGATATGGGTAAAAGTCTCGTAATTGTCGAGTCGCCAGCGAAAGCGAAGACCATCAACAAGTATCTGGGGGACGACTTCATTGTTAAGTCGTCCGTCGGGCACATTCGTGATCTTCCGGTTAGCGGCAGTGGGTCCACCAGCGACCCTAAAGAGCGTGCTCGCCAGGCCGCTGTCACGCGTAAATTGAGCCCTGAAGATAAGGTGGTGCACAAGAAGCGTAAAGCTCGTGAACAGCTGGTCGCCCGCATGGGTATAGACCCGGATCACGACTGGAGCGCGCGTTATGAAATTTTGCCGGGTAAAGAAAAGGTCGTTAATGAGCTGAAACGCCTGGCCAAGTCTGCCGACCACATCTATCTGGCAACGGATTTGGACCGCGAAGGTGAGGCCATAGCCTGGCACCTTCAGCAAACCATTGGCGGCGAGCCGGAAAAATACCGGCGCGTTGTGTTTAACGAAATTACCAAGCGCGCTATTCAGGGTGCCTTCAAAGACCCCGGCAAGCTGGACACCGATATGGTGCACGCCCAGCAGGCACGGCGTTTCCTGGACCGGGTAGTCGGTTACATGGTGTCGCCGCTGCTCTGGGCCAAGTTGGCCCGCGGTTTGTCCGCCGGCCGTGTGCAATCGGTTGCGGTGAAGCTGATTGTTGAGCGTGAACGGGAAATTCGCAAGTTCGCGCCGGAAGAGTACTGGCAGCTGTTTGCAGGCCTGGCAACCACGAGCGCCAAACAGCCGGTACGTTTCGAAGTTACCCGCTACAACGACAAACCCTATCGCCCGGTTAACGAAACCCAGAGCAATGACCACGTCACGCGTTTAAACGCGGGCGAGTTTGCGGTGGCCAAGCGGGAAGACAAACCCACCCGTTCGCGCCCGGGTGCTCCTTTCATAACGTCGACGTTGCAGCAGGCCGCCAGCAACCGCCTGGGCTTCAGCGTTAAGAAAACCATGATGCTGGCCCAGCGTTTGTATGAAGCCGGGTACATCACCTATATGCGTACCGACTCCACCAACCTGAGCCAGGATGCCGTTAACAGCAGCCGCGAGTACGTAGAGTCTACCTTTGGCAAAGAATACCTGCCGGACAGCCCGCGCCTCTATGGCAGCAAGCAAGGCGCTCAGGAAGCTCACGAGGCTATTCGCCCGACCGAAGCTACCCGTAAGGCGGTATCTATTACCGGTATCGAAAAAGACGCCGAGAAGCTTTACGACATCATTTGGCGCCAGTTCATTGCTTGCCAAATGGCCGACGCCGAATTTCTCAGTACGTCTATCGTCGTGTCCAACGGCGATTACGAGCTGCGCACCCGTGGCCGCATCAGCAAGTTTGAAGGTTTTTTGAAAGTGGCGCCCCAAGCGTCAAAAAAAGACGAAGATTTAGCGCTGCCAGACATCCGTGTTGGCGAGAGCCTTGGCCTGGACAAGCTCGATCCCACCCAGCATTTCACCAAGCCGTCACCGCGCTTCACTGAAGCGAGTCTGGTTAAAGAACTCGAAAAGCAGGGTATTGGCCGGCCTTCTACCTACGCCTCAATTATTTCGACCATTCAAGACCGTGGTTACGTGCGCCTGCAAAACCGTCGCTTTTACGCTGAAAAAATGGGCGAAATTGTGACTGAAAGGCTGTGTGAATCCTTTGGTAACCTGATGGATTACAGCTTTACTGCACAGATGGAAGGTGATCTGGACCATATTGCCGAAGGCAATGTGGAATGGAAAAAAGTATTGAATGATTTTTATGGCCGTTTCCGACAGCAACTGGAAGTGGCTGAAGCGGATGACGACGACGGCGGTATGCGCCCTAACGAGCCTACGGAAACAGACATTCCGTGTCCTACGTGTAGTCGGAATATGCAAATTCGCGTGGCCAGCACCGGTGTTTTTCTGGGCTGTTCGGGTTACTCGTTACCGCCGAAAGAACGTTGTAAAACCACCATTAACCTGGTGACCGGTGACGAAGTGGCCAGCGCTGAAGAAGACGTGGAAGGTGAGGGCGAAAGCCGCCTGTTACGGATGAAGCGCCGCTGCCCCAAGTGCAGCACGGCCATGGACAGCTACCTGGTAGACGAAACCCGCAAGCTTCACGTGTGTGGTAATAATCCGGATTGCTCCGGGTATGAAGTCGAACAGGGCAGTTTCCGTATTAAGGGTTACGATGGCCCAACGTTGGACTGCGACAAGTGCGGCAGCGAAATGCAGCTGAAAACCGGTCGTTTCGGCAAGTATTTTGGCTGCACCAACGATGAGTGCAAAAACACCCGTAAGCTGCTGAAAAGTGGCGAGCCTGCACCGCCGAAGATGGATCCAGTGGCGATGCCGGAGTTGCAGTGCCAGAAAGTGGATGACACCTATGTGTTGCGCGATGGCGCGTCCGGCATGTTCCTGGCAGCCAGCAAGTTTCCCAAGAATCGGGAAACCCGTCCGCCGCTGGTACTGGAAATTAAACCCCACCGCGACGAGATTGATCCCAAGCACAACTACTTGATGGAAGCACCGGAGCGCGATCCTGAGGGTAATCCGTCGGTGATCCGCTACAGCCGGAAAACCAAAGAGCAGTATGTAATGTCGGAAAAAGACGGCAAAGCGACTGGCTGGTCGGCTTGGTACGTGAGCGGCAAGTGGCAGCCTAAACAGAAATGAGTGCGGCGGATTGAGTCTTGAAGCGATGGGCGGGTGAAAACCCGCCCATCGCCGTTTATAAAGACTAAAAAGTTCGGCTATTGAACTTAGGCGCTTTACTTTTTCGGGCGCAAACGCTTGATGAGCGACGACGTATCCCAGCGCTCGCCACCCATCTGCTGTACATCTCCGTAGAACTGGTCCACCAGTGCCGCTACCGGCAGACGAGCACCGTTTTTGCGCGCCTCTTCCAGGCAGATGGCCAGATCTTTACGCATCCAGTTCACTGCAAAGCCGTGTTCGAACTCACCAGCAATCATGGTGGCGGACCGGTTTTCCATTTGCCAGGACTGGGCTGCCCCCTTTGAAATCACGTCAACGACTTTACTGGCATCCAGGCCAGCCTGTTCGGCAAAGTGCAGGGCTTCTGACAACCCCTGAACCAACCCTGCAATGGCAATCTGGTTGACCATTTTTGTCTTTTGACCCGCGCCAGCTGGCCCCATAAGATTCAGAGCTTTAGCGTAGGTGCTTAACACCGGTTCTGCTGTTGTGAAGTCGCTGCTGCTGCCACCGCACATGATGGTCAGTTGGCCCTTTTCGGCGCCTTGCTGTCCGCCAGACACGGGCGCATCCATAAAGCCCAGTTGGCGCTGTGCGGCTAGTTGGGCCAGGCGTTCGGCAGCCATGGCTGAGGCGGTAGTGTGGTCAATCAGCAGTGTGCCCTGGGTGGCATTAGCGAGAATGCCGGCGTCGCCTTCATACACCGCCAGTAAATCATCGTCGTTGCCCACGCAGGTAAGAACGATGGAGCTGCCTTGCACCGCCTCGGCGATGCTGGCGCAGGCTTTGCCGTTATAATCTTTTGCCCACTGCTGACTTTTGCTGTTGGTACGATTCCACACCTGGACATCGTAGCCGGCAGCTGCCAAATGCCCGGCCATGGGATAGCCCATAACGCCAAGACCAATAAAGCTCACGGTTGTCATGATTTGCTCCTCAGGATTGGTACAAAACAAAAAAACCGCTAAAACTAGCGGTTTTTCTAATATTTGCTCAGGGTGTTTGCATCACTGAATCAATCTTTCGGGTAGTCGCGTTTGGGCGCACCCGTGTACAGCTGGCGCGGACGACCAATGCGGTATTCGCCGCTGACCATTTCGTTCCAATGAGAGAACCAGCCGATGGTGCGCGCCAGGGCAAACACAACGGTGAACATGGACGTCGGAATGCCGATCGCTTTGAGGATCAGGCCAGAGTAAAAGTCTACGTTCGGGTAAAGCTTACGCTCAACAAAGTACTCGTCTTCGAGGGCGATTTTTTCCAGGCGCTTGGCGATGCGCAGCAGCGGATCGTTTTCCAGGCCCAGTTCCGTCAACACTTCGTGAGCTGTTTCAGCCATGACCTTGGCCCGCGGGTCAAAGTTTTTGTAGACCCGGTGACCAAAGCCCATCAGGCGGAACGGGTCGTCTTTGTCTTTGGCTTTGTCGATGAAGGTTTCGATGTTGGCTTCATCGCCAATTTCGGCCAGCATGGCCAGAACCGCTTCGTTGGCGCCGCCGTGAGCAGGCCCCCAGAGTGCTGCAATGCCAGAAGCCATACACGCGTAAGGGTTGGCGCCGGTAGAGCCCGCCAGGCGCACGGTAGAGGTGGATGCGTTCTGTTCGTGGTCAGCGTGCAGGATGAAGATTTTGTCCATTGCGTTGGCCAGGACCGGATTTGGCTTGTATTCCTCACATGGGATGGCAAACATCATCTGCAAAAAGTTTTCGGCGTAGGTCAAGTCGTTACGCGGGTAAATAAAGGGTTGGCCCATGCTGTACTTGTAACACCAGGCTGCAATGGTGGGCATTTTCGCGATCAGGCGGTGGCCGGTAATTTCGCGCTGGTGCTCATCGGTCACGTCCATCTGGTCGTGATAGAACGCCGACAAAGCGCCCACAACGCCGCACATAATGGCCATTGGGTGCGCGTCACGACGGAAACCGTTAAAGAAATTGCGCATTTGATCATGCAGCATGGTGTGGTTTTTGATGGTTTCGTGAAATGCTTTGTTTTCTTCGGCAGTGGGGAGTTCCCCGTGCAGCAGCAGCCAGCAGAGTTCCAGGTAGTCAGAGTGTTCTGCCAGCTGCTCGATCGGGTAGCCACGGTGCAAGAGCACGCCCTTGTCGCCATCAATAAAGGTGATGGCGGACTCGCAAGCCGCTGTGGATACAAAGCCGGGATCGTAAGTGAACACGCCTTGCTGAACCAGGCTTCGTACATCAATAACGTCTGGGCCGACGGTGCCAGAGTAAACCGGCAGCTCAAGGGACTTGTTGCCCACTGTTAGCGTGGCTTTCCTGTCGGTCATGGTGCTCTCCTGTTTAAAAGCATGTCAGCTTTTCAGAGTTTAAGAATGCGCCAGTAAGGCGCGTATTATCGCAAAACTGGCGGCAAAATATAGGCTGATCGCTTTCTTTGTCAACAAAAGGCTACTCAAAAGCTAAAAATGCTCGATAACGTCAATGAGTAAATGCCGGTATCCGTTATGGCGCTTGCAAGGCTTTGTTGTCAATAAGCCTTTTGTCTTGATATACATTCGTTTACTGGCAGTGATTTGCGTCGATTTCAGGTTTGTAATTAATTCGCTTACTCCTTATAATCTGTAGCCCGGAATTGGGGGTTTAGCCGACCGCGGCGCCTTTCCCCAACGCAACCCAGTCAGCGCGCAACGAGTTGCCGGGAAAAAATCCCTCCATACCCTGAGCCAATCGTGTGTCAGTCTCGTATCTGCACATTGATCCTTACATACCAATCATCTGCGTCCGGCTTGCCGGCTCCGCGGCAACAAAAGAGAGTGTGAGAGCGCTGTGAATAGTAAACGACCAGTAAATCTCGATCTCGGCAAGTTTCATTTTCCATTGCCAGCCATTACCTCCATATTGCACCGCGTCAGCGGCATCATCATGTTTGTCGGTGTAGCGTTCATGCTTTATGGTCTGGATCTTTCCCTGTCTGGGGAAGAAGGGTACGGCCATGTAAGTGAATTGCTGAGTGGCTTCTTCGCCAAGCTGATTATCTGGGGCATTTTATCTGCCCTGCTATATCACTTGGTGGCAGGCATCAGGCACCTGCTTATGGACATGGGTATTGGTGAAGAGTTAGAAAGCGGCCTGGTGGCTGCCAAAGTGACTCTGGCCATTGCCATAATTCTGATTGTACTGGCAGGAGTTTGGGTATGGGCAATGTAAGTAGTGTAACTAATCTGGGCCGCAGCGGTGTTGCCGATTGGCTAATGCAACGTGTTTCGGCCTATGTTCTGGCACTGTACACAGTGGTTCTTTTCGTCTTCATTATTGCCAATCCCGGCATGAGCTACGACACCTGGGCAGGCCTATTCGGCCAAACCTGGATGCGTATTGTCACGCTGATGGCTCTGCTTTCGATTGGCGCGCACGCTTGGGTTGGTTTGTGGACAGTAACCACTGACTATATGAAATCAGCCTTGCCGCGCTTTCTGGTGCAGGCCGCGTGCGGTTTGATCATGTTCGTGTATATGGTTTGGGGTATTCAGATCCTGTGGGGGTTTTAATTAATGTCTAACATCAAGACCATGACCTATGACGCCATCGTGATTGGCGGCGGCGGTGCCGGTATGCGCGCAGCGCTGCAGTTGACTGAAACCGGCGTTAAAGCCGCGTGTATTACTAAGGTGTTTCCAACCCGCTCGCATACTGTGTCTGCCCAAGGTGGCATTACCTGTGCGATCGCCAGCGCGGATCCCAACGACGACTGGCGCTGGCACATGTATGACACCGTTAAGGGGTCAGATTACATTGCTGATCAGGACGCGGTTGAATACATGTGTTCTGTAGGTCCGCAAGCTGTATTCGAACTTGAGCACATGGGTCTGCCATTCTCACGCACCGAGCAGGGTCGTATTTATCAGCGCCCGTTTGGTGGTCAGTCCAAAGGGCCGAATGATTCTACCCAGGCAGCTCGCACCTGTGCGGCGGCCGACCGTACCGGTCATGCGCTCCTGCACACGCTGTATCAAGCCAACCTGAAGGGTGGTACTACCTTCCTGAATGAATGGTATGCGGTAGATCTGGTCAAAAACGCGAAAAATGAAGTTGTTGGTGTTGTTGCCATCGAAATCGAAACGGGCGAAGTGGCATACATCAAAGCCAAAGCAACGGTTCTTGCGACCGGCGGCGCTGGCCGTATTTATGCATCTACCACCAATGCCCTGATTAACACCGGCGACGGTATCGGCATGGCCCTGCGTGCCGGCTTCCCGATGCAGGACATGGAAATGTGGCAGTTCCACCCCACCGGCATTTACGGTGCGGGCACGCTTGTGACCGAAGGCTGTCGGGGTGAGGGCGGTTACTTGATCAACTCCGAAGGCGAGCGATTCATGGAGCGCTACGCGCCCAATTCCAAAGATCTTGCAGGCCGTGACGTTGTTGCACGCTCTATGGTTATCGAGATTCTTGAAGGCCGTGGCTGTGGTCCTGAAAAAGATCACGTTCTGCTGAAGCTCGACCACTTGGGTGAAGAGACCCTGAATCTGCGTCTGCCGGGTATTTGTGAACTATCAAAGACCTTTGCCCACGTAGATCCGGTGAAAGAGCCTGTTCCTGTTGTTCCAACCTGTCATTACATGATGGGCGGTATTCCGACGAACGTCGGCGGTCAGGCGCTGACCCAAGACGATGACGGCAAAGATCAGCCAATTCGTGGTTTGTTTGCCTGTGGTGAAGCGGCTTGTGTTTCAGTTCACGGTGCCAACCGTCTTGGCGGCAACTCGCTTCTGGACCTGGTCGTGTTTGGTCGTGCAGCTGGCTTGCACATTGAAGAGCAGTTGCGCAACGGTTTTGACGTAGACGGCGCCAGTGACGCTGACATCAAGCGCGCCATGGCGCGACTGGATCGGTTGGCTAATGCCCGCGAAGGTGAACACGTCGCGGCGGTTCGTAAAGATCTGCAAACCTGCATGCAGCTGTATTTCGGTGTATTCCGCGACGGTGAAAGCATGGATAAAGGTCTGCAGCTGCTGAATGAAATCGGTGAGCGTGTTCGCAACACCCGCCTGACCGACACCAGCAACGCGTTCAATACCGCGCGTATTGAGGCGTTGGAGCTGGATAACCTGTTTGAAGTTGCTTACGCCACTGCCGTATCAGCGGTAGAGCGAAAGGAAAGTCGCGGTGCTCATGCCCGCAACGACTTTACTGAGCGTGACGACGAGAATTGGCTGAAGCACTCGCTTTATTTCCCGCTGGACAAGCGGGTTGGCAAGCGCGATGTTAACTTCTCGCCGAAGACTGTCGACACATTCCAGCCGATGATTCGGTCGTATTAAGGGGACGAAGACTATGTTGGTAAGCCTTTATCGTTACAACCCGGAAGCAGACAACGCCCCGTTCATGCAGGATATCGAGGTTGAACTTCCGAAAGGTAAAGACCTGATGGTGCTGGACGTGCTCAATCTGCTGAAAGAAAAAGACGTCACCCTGTCGTACCGGCGATCATGCCGTGAAGGCGTGTGCGGCTCTGACGGCATGAACATGAACGGCAAAAATGGCCTGGCGTGCATCACGCCGGTGTCTCAGGTGATCAAAAAAGACAAGCTGGTATTGCGTCCGTTGCCTGGCTTGCCGGTCATCCGTGATCTGGTTGTGGATATGAGCCTGTTTTACAAGCAGTATGAAAAGGTCATGCCGTACTTGGTCAACGATCAGCCGGCGCCCGCTATAGAGCGTTTGCAGACGCCGGAAGACCGTGAAAAGCTCGACGGTCTTTACGAGTGTATACTATGCGCATGCTGTTCCTCGGCTTGCCCGTCGTTCTGGTGGAACCCGGATAAGTTTATTGGCCCCGCAGGCCTGTTGCAGGCTTACCGCTTCCTGGTGGACAGCCGTGATACCGCCCAAGCCGAGCGTTTGGCTGATTTGGACGATCCGTTCAGCGTGTTCCGTTGCCGCGGCATCATGAACTGTGTCAGCGTGTGCCCGAAGGGCCTTAACCCGACTCGGGCTATTGGCCATATTCGGAACCTGTTGCTGCAGCGGGCAACTTGAGCAGCAAAATGTAATACAGACGCTATACTGTGTCTGCTGAGTATTATTCTTGAAGGCCTCGCCAATTTGGCGGGGCCTTCAACCAAAGTCGACAGCGTAAAAACCCGTATTGACTGGCATGAGGCACTGGCCGACCATTACGGCTTCCCGTACCAGCCCAAGGTGAGCTATTCAAAATGCACGAAAGCATCATGGAGCAGTTGTGGCAAACTTCCCATCTACAGGGAGGTAATCTTGCCTACGTTGAACAGCTTTTTGAAACCTATCTTTCAGACCCTAACGCCGTTCTTGAAGAGTGGCGAAGCTACTTCGACAAGCTTCCCAGTGTCGATGGCTATCAGGGCAAAGATATTGCCCACTCCGCAATCCGCGAACAATTTAAGCATATCTCCCGCAATCAGCGTTTTCTGGCTAGCAATACTGCGCCAGCAGGTGCCGTACCTGATGCGGACAAAAAGCAGACACGCGTACTGCAATTGATTAACGCATACCGCTTTCGTGGTCACCAGCACGCGAAGCTGGACCCGCTGAATGTCAAGCCGCGTGAACTGGTTGAAGATCTTGACCCGGCTTTTCACGAGCTTTACAACGCCGATAACGATATCGAGTTCCAGACTGGCTCGCTGAGTTTCGGTTCTGAAACGATGAAGCTAGGCGACATCATAGAAGGCCTGCAGCAGACTTATTGCGAGAGTATTGGTGCAGAATACATGTACATTGTCGACACTCGCATCAAGCGTTGGTTCCAGCAACGTATGGAGCCGATTCGCTCCAATCCCGGTTTTGAGGCCGACACCCGTATTCATTTGCTGGAGCGCCTCACCGCCGCCGAGGGCCTGGAAAAATACCTGGGTTCACGCTACCCCGGCGTTAAGCGCTTCGGCCTTGAAGGCGCAGAAAGCCTGATTCCCTGCCTTGATGAAATTATTCAGCGCGCCGGTTCCGGTGGCACCAAAGAAATCGTTCTGGGAATGGCCCACCGTGGCCGTCTGAACGTGTTGGTCAATATTCTGGGTAAAAATCCGACAGAAATCTTTGACGAGTTCGAAGGCAAAAAACTGGCGGACTCGGGTTCCGGTGACGTTAAGTATCACCAAGGCTTCTCATCCAACGTGATGACCCCGGGTGGTGAGGTTCATCTGGCCTTGGCCTTTAACCCTTCGCACCTGGAAATTGTGTCCCCGGTGGTTGTGGGCTCTGTTCGCGCTCGCCAAACCCGCCGCGAAGATAAAGACTGCAAGCAGGTTTTGCCGGTGATCATGCACGGCGATGCTTCGTTTGCAGGCCAGGGCGTGGTGATGGAAACCTTCCAGATGTCACAGACCCGCGGTTTTGGTACTGGCGGCACTGTACATATTGTGATCAACAACCAGATTGGTTTTACCACCAGCAAGAAAGAAGACGCCCGTTCTACCGAATACTGTACAGATATCGCCAAAATGGTACAGGCTCCGATTCTGCACGTGAACGCAGACGACCCGGAAGCAGTGTTGTTCGTAACCCGGATGGCAATGGACTATCGCAACGAATTTAAAGGCGACGTTGTTATTGACCTGGTGTGCTACCGCCGCCGTGGTCACAACGAAGCCGACGAGCCTGCCGCTACTCAGCCGATGATGTACGAGAAAATTCGTAAGCTGAAAACCACGCGTAACATCTATGTGGACCGTCTGATTGATGCTGGCGTCGTGAGCGAAGACCTCGCCAAGCAGATGGGAAATGAGTACCGCACGGTTCTGGATAAGGGAGAGCACGTTGTAAAGGCGTTGGTTAAAGAACCAAACGCCAAGTTGCATGTTGACTGGACTCCGTATCTGGGCCATGAGTGGACAGCCAAGTGCAAGTCTAGCGTGCCACTGAAAACGATTCAAAAGCTGGGTAAGAAACTGAGCGAAGTACCGGAAGGTTTCAGTATTCAGCGTCAGGTGTCTAAAATCGTTAAGGATCGTGACAAGATGACGGCCGGCGCCTTGCCTCTTAACTGGGGTTACGGCGAGATCATGGCCTATGCAACATTGTTAAACGAAGGTTATCCGATCCGTATAACAGGGCAAGACGTTGGTCGTGGTACTTTCTCCCACCGTCACGCCGTACTGCATAACCAGAAAGATGGCTCTACGCACATTGCGCTGACTCATCTGTCTGACGATCAGCCCAAGTTCGAGCTTTACGATTCTCTGCTATCCGAAGAGGCCGCACTGGCCTTCGAATACGGCTATGCGACCACATCGCCTAGCTCGCTGGTTGTCTGGGAAGCGCAGTTTGGCGACTTTGCCAACGGTGCCCAGGTGGTGATTGATCAGTTTCTGACCAGTGGTGAGCACAAGTGGGGCCGTCTGTGCGGCCTTACCATGTTATTGCCGCACGGTTATGAAGGGCAGGGCCCAGAGCATAGCTCCGCGCGTATCGAGCGCTTCTTGCAGTTGAGCGCGGAACAGAATATCCAGGTGTGTGTACCCACAACGCCCTCGCAGGTATTCCATATGCTGCGCCGACAGGTGAAGCGCCCGGTTCGTAAGCCATTGATTGCAATCACGCCAAAGAGCCTGTTACGCCACAAAGAAGCTATTTCCAGCCTTGACGACCTGACTTCAGGAACATTCCAGACCGTGCTGCCGGAAAAAGAGCCGTCTGATGCGAAAAAAGTCACTCGGGTTATTCTTTGCAGCGGTAAGGTCTATTATGATTTGCTGGAGAAGAAGAAAACCGGCGAGCGTAACGACACGGCCATTATCCGTATAGAACAGCTGTATCCGTTCCCGGGTGAAGATCTGGACGAATTACTGGCGGGATTCAGCAAGCTTAAGCACGCTGTCTGGTGCCAGGAAGAACCGATGAACCAGGGCGCCTGGTATAGCAGCCAGCACCATATGCGCAACGCGCTGCAGCGGCTGAACCCTAAACTGCACCTCGAATATGCGGGCCGTGATGCCTCGGCTGCACCCGCTGCCGGCCACATGTCTGTGCACATCGAACAGCAGAAAAAACTGGTTAACGACGCATTTGAAGTCTGACGAGCTACCGAGCTATCGAACTTCCGAGCTATCGAACAAAGGAACCGTAATGTCTACAGAGATTAAAGCCCCCGTATTCCCGGAGTCGGTCGCAGAAGGAACTGTCGCGACCTGGCACAAGCAGCCGGGTGAAGCCTGCGCGCGCGATGAGCTGATCGTTGATATTGAAACCGACAAAGTGGTGCTGGAAATTGTTGCACCGGCTGACGGTGTCATCGAAGAAATCTTGAAAAACGCAGGCGACACCGTAGAGAGCGGTGAAGTGATCGGAAGATTCAAAGAAGGCGCTGCTGGCGAGTCCAAGGGCTCCGACAGTAAAAACGCGGCTGAAAGCAAAGACAAAGCCGAAAGCAAAGACCAAGGCGCCGACGCGGCGTCCTCCTCAGATGCGATTCTGAGCCCGGCCGCGCGTAAGCTGGCTGACGAGAACAACGTTGAGCCAAGTGCATTGAAAGGCACTGGGAAAGACGGCCGGATTTCTAAAGAAGATGTTCAGAGCCACATTGATAACGCCAAGTCTTCTAGTGACTCGTCTGCTGCCAAGCCTGCCGCTGCGCCCGTAGCCGAGATCAGTGCCGGTGAGCGTATTGAAAAACGCGTTCCCATGACGCGCCTGCGCGCCAGCATTGCGAAGCGCCTGGTCAATGCACAACAGAGCGCTGCCATGTTGACCACCTTTAACGAGGTGAACATGGGGCCGATCATGGAACTGCGCAAGCAATATAAAGAAAGCTTCGAAAAGCGTCACGGTATTAAGTTGGGCTTTATGTCTTTCTTTACCAAAGCGGCTACCGAAGCCCTGAAACGCTTCCCTGCGGTGAATGCGTCCATCGACGGCAACGACATGGTTTACCATGGCTACCAAGATATCGGTGTGGCGGTATCCACCGAGCGCGGCTTGGTGGTTCCGGTATTACGTGACCTTGACGCACTGAGCCTTGCCGACATCGAGAAGAAAATTGTCGAGTACGGTGCCAAGGCCAAAACGGGCAAACTGGGCATTGATGAAATGACCGGCGGCACCTTCACCATAACCAACGGAGGCACCTTTGGTTCCCTGTTGTCGACGCCTATTTTGAACCCGCCACAAACGGCGATTCTGGGTATGCATAAGATCCAGCCACGTCCGATGGCGGTGAATGGTCAGGTGGTAATACAGCCCATGATGTACCTGGCGCTGTCTTATGACCACCGCATGATTGACGGCAAGGAAGCAGTGCAGTTCCTGGTTGCCATCAAGGATATGCTGGAAGATCCCGCGCGTATCCTGCTGGACGTATAGGCACTCCACTTATCGAATCGGAATACAGGATTAACTATGGCTGACAAGTTTGATGTAATCGTAATTGGCGCCGGCCCCGGTGGTTATGTGGCTGCAATCAAAGCCGCGCAACTGGGCCTGAACGTCGCCTGTGTAGAAAGCTGGTCTTCGGACGAAGGCAAACAGGTGTTGGGTGGAACCTGCCTTAACGTAGGTTGTATTCCGTCCAAGGCACTGCTGGAGATTTCTCACAAGTACGAAGAAGCAAAACATGGTTTCGCCGATCAGGGCATCATCGCCAACGATGTCACTATGGACATCGGTAAATTGATGGAGCGTAAGAGCGGCATTGTTAAACAGCTGACCGGCGGCATCGCGGGCCTGTTCAAGTCAAACGGTGTTACCTCGATTTATGGTTACGGCAAGCTGCTGGCAAGCCGGCAGGTGGAAGTGACTGATAACGACGGCAAGACCAAGACCTATGAAGCCGATAACGTTATTTTGGCGACAGGCTCTCGTCCGATTGAGATTCCGCCAGCGCCAAAAACCGAAGGTTATATCACCGACTCTGAAGGCGCTCTGGAATTTACCGAAGTGCCCAAGCGATTGGGTGTGATTGGTGCCGGCATTATCGGTTTGGAGCTGGGCAGCGTTTGGGCCCGCCTGGGTGCTGAAGTGACTCTGTTGGAAGCGCAGGATACGTTCTTGCCAGGGGTAGACCAGCAGATTGCCAAGGCCACTCTGAAAGAGTTCCAGAAGCAGGGCCTGAACATTGTCATGGGCGGCCGTGTAACGGGTGCAGAGGTCAAGCGCAAGTTGGTCTACGTAAGTTACGAAGACAGCAAAGGCAAGCAGGAGCTGATGGTCGATAGGCTGATTGTGGCTGTTGGCCGTCGCCCCTATACGGACAACCTGCTGGCAGCAGACTCCGGTGTGAACATGGACGAGCGCGGGTTTGTATTCGTAGACGACCACTGTAAAACCGACGCCCCCGGCGTTTGGGCGGTCGGTGACGTGGTGCGTGGCCCGATGTTGGCCCATAAAGCCTCTGAAGAAGGCATTATGGTTGCCGAGCGCATTGCCGGCCATAAACCACAGGTCAACTACGACTGCATTCCCAATGTCATTTACACCGCGCCGGAAGTAGCGTGGGTTGGGAAGACCGAAGAGCAGCTGAAGGCTGATGGTGCGGCTTATAAAGTGGGTACCTTCCCGTTTGCGGCAAACGGTCGCGCCATGGCCGCCAATTCGGCGGTGGGCATGGTGAAGATTATTGCGGACGAGAAAACCGACCGTATTCTGGGCTTTCACGTGTTGGGCCCAGCGGCGTCTGAAATCGTTGCCCAGGGCGTTATCGCCATGGAGTTCGGTTCCAGCGCAGAAGATCTTGCGTTGACCTGTTTTGCTCACCCGACTCTGTCTGAGTCAGTGCACGAGGCAGCTCTTGCAGTTAACGGTGGTGCAATTCACATGGCCAGTCGTCGCAAGAAGAAATAGTAAGCCAGAAAGTCATGGGGCGCCGCAGGGCGCCCCATGACTTTTAGAGACTCTTGTTTTAAAGACTCTGGTTTCTCTAGACGCACTCGGTGGGCCGGTGTCATCAGGGTCCATCAAGATCGATTTGCCGCTAGCGGGTTCATCCCACAGGTGTTTATCCTTCATCAAAAAGCAGGACATAAACTATGAATTTGCACGAATATCAGGGCAAGCAGCTTTTCGCTGAATATGGCTTGCCTGTCTCACAGGGCATTGCCTGTGATACCCCGGATGAGGCAGTAGCAGCTGCAGAAAAGATTGGTGGCGATAGCTGGGTTGTTAAAGCCCAGGTTCACGCTGGTGGCCGCGGTAAAGCCGGCGGTGTAAAGCTGGTTAAAAATACCGACGACATCCGTGCCTTTGCCGAGCAGTGGCTGGGCAAGAAGCTGGTGACTTTCCAGACTGACGAGCACGGCCAGCCGGTTAGCAAAATTTTGGTTGAATCCCTGACTGACATCGACCAAGAGCTGTATCTGGGCGCGGTTGTAGACCGTGGTACCCGCCGTATCGTATTCATGGCCTCCACCGAAGGTGGTGTTGAAATTGAAACGGTTGCGGAAGAAACCCCGGAAAAAATTCTGAAGGCCGAAATCGATCCGCTGGTAGGCGCACAGCCTTACCAAGGACGCGAGCTGGCGTTCAAACTGGGCCTGGAAGGCAAACAGATCGGCCAATTTACCAAGATCTTCATGGGTCTGGCGAAGCTGTTTGAAGACTACGACCTGGCGCTGTTGGAAATTAACCCTCTGGTTATCACCCCGGCCGGTGATCTTCACTGCCTGGATGCCAAAATCGGCGTTGATGGCAACGCTCTGTACCGTCAGAAGAAACTTCAGGCCATGCGCGATCCGTCACAGGAAGATTCCCGTGAAGCCGAAGCTGCAGCCTGGGAACTGAACTACGTAGCGCTGGATGGCAACATCGGCTGCATGGTTAACGGTGCTGGTTTGGCCATGGGTACCATGGACATCGTCAAGTTGGCTGGCGGACGCCCGGCTAACTTCCTGGACGTTGGCGGCGGTGCTACCAAAGAGCGCGTAACCGAAGCGTTCAAAATCATCCTGTCTGATGATGCCGTGCAAGCCGTACTGGTAAATATCTTCGGCGGTATTGTACGTTGCGACATGATTGCTGAAGGCATCATTGGCGCGGTTAAAGAAGTAGGCGTAAAAGTGCCTGTGGTTGTTCGCCTTGAGGGCAACAACGCTGAACTGGGTTCCAAGGTGCTGGCAGAAAGCGGTTTGAACATCATCGCCGCCAGCAGCCTGGCCGATGCCGCAGAGCAAGTCGTTAAAGTCGCGGGAGGCAAATAATGAGCATTCTGATCAATAAAGACACCAAAGTAATCTGCCAGGGCTTTACCGGTTCCCAGGGTACATTCCACTCCCAGCAGGCTATTGAATACGGCACCAACATGGTCGGTGGTGTAAGCCCCGGCAAAGGTGGCACAGAGCACCTGGGCCTACCGGTGTTCAACACCGTACGTGAGGCTGTCGAAAAGACCGGTGCACACGCGACCGTGATCTACGTTCCGGCTCCGTTTTGTAAAGATGCCATCATTGAAGCAGCAGATGCCGGAATCGAGCTGATTGTGTGCATCACCGAAGGTATTCCTACCATCGATATGCTGTACGCCAAAGAGTACGTTGATCGCAAAGGCGTGCGCATGATCGGGCCCAACTGCCCGGGCGTTATCACACCGGATGAGTGCAAGATCGGCATCATGCCGGGCCACATTCACAAGCCGGGTAAAGTCGGTATTGTGTCGCGTTCTGGCACTTTGACCTACGAAGCCGTCAAGCAGACCACAGATTTTGGCTACGGCCAGTCTACCTGCGTTGGCATCGGTGGCGATCCGATTCCGGGTTCCAACTTCATCGACATCCTCAAGCTGCTGCAAGAAGATCCGCAGACTGAAGCGATTGTGATGATCGGCGAAATTGGTGGCACGGCGGAAGAAGAAGCCGCAGCGTACATCAAAGAGCACGTCACCAAGCCGGTGGTTTCTTACATTGCCGGTGTAACAGCGCCTCCTGGCAAGCGTATGGGCCACGCCGGTGCCATCATTTCCGGTGGTAAGGGTACCGCAGACGAGAAGTTTGCTGCTCTGAACGACGCCGGTGTGAAAACTGTGCGCAGCCTGGCCGACATTGGTAAGGCTCTAAAAGAAGTGACTGGCTGGTAAAACCCACGGTCATTTTTAAAAACCCCCGTTTCTGTTCTGCAGAGCGGGGGTTTTTTGCTTATAATGCCGGGTCGCCTGGCGTAATATGGCGCCTCTTGTATTCCATTAGAAGGAGTTCTTGCTTTGAGTTCTGTAGATTCCCAGCAACGGATATTGTCGGGCATGCGTCCGACCGGCAAGCTTCACCTTGGCCACTACCACGGTGTGCTTAAAAACTGGGTAAAACTCCAGCATGAATTCGAGTGCTTCTTTTTTGTCGCCGACTGGCATGCCCTAACCACGCAGTACGACGACCCATCTAATATTGAACAAAACGTGTGGGACATGGTTATCGACTGGTTGGCTGCGGGCGTTAACCCCGGTTCATCCACGATGTTTATTCAGTCTCAGGTGCCTGAGCACGCCGAGTTGCACCTGCTGCTGTCGATGATCACGCCTTTGGGTTGGCTTGAGCGCATTCCGACCTACAAAGACCAGCAGGAAAAGCTGCGCGAGAAAGATCTCGCTACCTACGGGTTCTTGGGGTATCCGCTACTCCAGTCGGCTGACATTCTGATGTATCGGGCAGGGCGTGTACCGGTGGGCGCCGATCAGGTTTCCCACGTTGAAATCACCCGTGAAATCGCACGGCGCTTCAATCATCTTTATGGTCGTGAGCCAGGCTTCGAAGACCAGGCCGAAGCGGCCATTGTGAAAATGGGCAAGAAAAATGCCAAACTCTATCGCAATCTGAAAAAACGTTACCAGGAAGAAGGCGATCTGGATTCGCTGGAAACGGCCCGTGCTCTTTTGAAAGAGCAGCAAAATATTTCCTTAGGCGATCGCGAACGCCTGTACGGCTACATTGAGGGCGGCGGTAAAGTGATTTTGCCAGAGCCTCAACCTTTGTTGGCGCCTGAGTCAAAACTGCCAGGGTTGGATGGGCAGAAAATGTCGAAATCCTACAACAATTACATTGGCCTGCGGGAAGCGCCGGACAGCGTAGCATTGAAAGTACGCACCATGCAGACCGACCCGGCGCGGGTGCGTCGAACCGACCCGGGCGAGCCAGAAAAATGCCCGGTGTATGCCATGCACAAGGTTTATTCGGATGCGGACACCCGCAGTTGGGTGGAAATCGGCTGTCGCAGCGCCGGCATCGGCTGCCTGGACTGCAAAAAACCGCTGATTGACTCCATTGTGGAAGAACAGCGGCCCTTGCACGAACGTGCGGCCGAGTACGAAGGCAATCCGGATCTGATTCGTTCCATTCTGGAGGAAGGGCGCGAACGCGCTCGCGACGCAGCCCGCGACACTCTGGACGAAGTGCGCTCTGCCATGGGCCTGAGCTATCGTTGAAGTGCTGACTGACCCAGCAGCCCCAGCCAGTCCGGCGGCAAAGCCACAGGGTGTGGGTCCGCCGCCCCTGGCTTTAATAGCGGGCAAACCGCTGGCGCAGTTGCCGCTCGATCTTTATATCCCGCCAGACGCTCTGGCGGTGTTTTTGGACGCGTTTGAAGGCCCTCTGGATTTGTTGTTGTACCTGATTCGGCGTCAGAATATGAACATTCTGGAAATCGACGTCAGTGCTATTACCCACCAGTATATGGAATACATTGCCGTTGTAGAGTCTATGCGATTTGAGCTTGCGGCGGAGTATCTGGTGATGGCGGCCACGCTGGCCGAAATCAAGTCCCGGATGCTGTTACCGCGGCAGCAGATTGAAGAAGACGAAGAAGACGATCCACGGGCAGAACTGATTCGCCGTTTGCAGCAGTACGAGCGTTTTAAAAAAGCGGCAGAAGACATAGATCAGATGCCGCGCCAGGAGCGGGATATTTTTGTTGCCGATGCCGGGATGCCAGAGCTTCCCTCGGTGCGCAGCTATCCCGAGGTGGCCATGGCGGAGATTTTACGGGCGCTGCAGACCGTGCTCAAACGTGCAGACATGTTTAGCAGCCACCATGTTGAGCGAGAGAAACTGTCGACCCGCGAGCGCATGTCGGCGATTCTGGCTCGGCTGCAAGAAGGCGGTTTTATTCGTTTCGAAAGCCTGTTCCTGCCGGACGAAGGGCGTCTGGGGGTTGTTGTCAGTTTTTTGGCAATGTTAGAGCTGGTAAAAGAGCAACTGGTTGAGTTGGTTCAGGCTGACCCGTTTGGCCCTATTCATTTGCGGGCGCGGGTTGCGGTCTGAAAACCCTGATTACTGGTGCAACAAATTATGATGAGTGATGCTGCCTTACCCGTTACAGGGATTATCGAAGCGGTTCTGCTGACAGCGGGCAAGCCGTTAACGGTGCAGCAGCTCAGAGACGTGTTTGACGAAACCGAGCGGCCAACCCATAAGGCAGTGGAGCAGGCACTGGTGGAATTAGAACAACTTTGCAGCGGTCGCGGTATTGAGCTGAAAAAAGTTGCCAGCGGTTACCGCCTTCAGGTGCGTGAATCTTTTGCTCCCTGGGTGGCTCGGCTGTTTGAAGAAAAACCACCGCGTTATTCGCGGGCGCTATTGGAAACACTCGCATTGATCGGCTACCGGCAGCCTATTACCCGTGGTGAAATTGAAGATATTCGCGGCGTTGCGGTAAGCAGCAATATCATTCGTACGTTGGTTGAGCGAGAGTGGGTTCGAATTGTAGGTCATCGGGAAGTACCGGGCCGGCCGGCCATGTATGCCACCACCCGGCAATTTCTTGACTACTTTAACCTAACAAGCCTGGACCAGCTGCCGCCCTTGTCTGATAGTCGGGATCTGGACGCGATCGGGCGCGAAATTGAGCAGAAAATCGAACAAACACCATTTCACTGATGCAGGCCCTGCATCGGTCCGTTATTTAAGGATTAACCCATGGCGTCAGAACGCCCCTGGACTACCGGCAAGCCGGCAGCCAAATCAGCATCGAATGCGAACAAGCCGAGCGCTAATCGCCGTAACCCAGCGAAATCATCGGCAAAAGCTGCAAAGCCAGGCAAGCCTGCGCCAGAGGTTCTGGCGACTGTGCCAGTAGGCGGTCCTGAGCGAATTCAGAAACTGCTGGCACGTGCCGGTGTTGGATCGCGGCGCGAAATTGAAGGCTGGATGGACGCGGGTCGCCTGTTGGTCAATGGCAAACCCGTTACTCCAGGCCAGAAAGCCACGGTGAGCGATTTTTTTGAACTCGACGGCAAGCGCTTGGAAGTTGCTGCCGCTGCCGAGGTTTTGCGCCGGGTGCTGATTTACAACAAGCCAGAAGGCGAAGTAACCACTCGCAAAGACCCGGAAGGGCGCCCAACCGTGTTCGACCGGCTGCCGCGATTGCGTGAACATCGCTGGATTTCTATCGGCCGGCTGGATTTGAACACCACCGGCCTGGTGATGTTTACCACCGATGGCGAGCTGGCTAACCGGCTTATGCATCCTTCTAGCGAGATTGATCGGGAATACGCGGTGCGTATTTTTGGTGAAGTAGACGACGCCATGATCGAGCGCCTGCGCACCGGCGTCACCCTGGAAGACGGCGAGGCTAAATTTAGCGACATTTCCGCCGCCGGCGGCACCGGTATGAATCGGTGGTTCCACGTGACTTTGTTGGAAGGGCGCAACCGTGAAGTGAGGCGCCTTTGGGAATCCCAAGGCGTGCGCGTCAGCCGCCTGAAACGGGTTCGTTACGGCTCGATATTTTTGCCCAGCAGATTAACCGTGGGTAAATGGGAAGAGTTGGATCAGAAAGCCGTGGATTTGCTGAGCCGCACGGTTGGCCTGGCTAAAATGGCGGTTCCGCAACAGACACCGGATGAAGCGGCGTCGCAGGCGCGCCAGCAAAGAAAGGCAGCTCCGGTAACCAATCGCAGCAATCGTGCGGCAAGCTCCCCCGGTTCAAAAGCGGGACAAGGTGCTCGCAAGTGGGCGGTTGCAGACTCTAAACCCCAGCGCAGCGGCGGCAAAGCCCGCACCGATAAACCCCGCGGTTGATAGCGGGGGCGAAGCTCGCGTTATACAGCCGAGAGTGCCATCAGCTGATGGTGGCAAATACGCTCGGCCACATCTACCGCAGCAAGCTGATCGGTATGGGGCAGGCGCACCTTGGCAGGTCCCTGTGTGTTAAACTTAATCCTTCTCCACAGATGCCATCATGAGTCGAGCTTCATAGTCTATGCGGTTGAAATCCATAAAGTTGTCAGGGTTCAAGTCGTTTGTGGATGCGACCACGGTAGCGTTCCCGTCAAACATGGCAGCGGTAGTGGGGCCAAACGGCTGTGGCAAATCTAACATCATAGATGCCGTGCGATGGGTCTTGGGTGAAAGCTCAGCCAAGTATCTGCGCGGCGAATCCATGACCGATGTGATATTTAACGGCTCGAGCGCGCGCAAACCGGTGGGCCAGGCCGCGATTGAGCTGGTGTTCGACAATCACAATGGTTCGGCACCGGGTGAATTCGCCCAATACAGCGAAATTTCTGTGCGCCGCCGGGTTTCCCGCCAGGGCCAATCTGATTACTTCCTCAATGGCACCAAGTGCCGCCGCCGCGATATTACCGATCTGTTTCTGGGCACCGGCCTTGGGCCGCGCAGCTACGCCATCATTGAACAGGGCATGATTTCCAGGTTGATTGAAGCCAGGCCCGAGGAACTCAGGGTATATATAGAGGAAGCAGCGGGCATCTCCAAGTACAAGGAGCGCCGCCGTGAAACCGAAAACCGCATTCGCCGCACCCAAGAAAATCTCGAGCGCCTGAGCGATGTGCGCGCCGAGCTGGGCCGGCAACTTCAGCACCTGGAGCGGCAAGCGGTTGCCGCTGAAAAGTACAAAACCTTCAAGCAAGACGAGCGTCGCAAAAAAGCCGAACTTACCGTGTTGCGCTGGCAACACTTAAACACCGAGCTGCAATCGTGGCATGGGCGTATTCGTGATACCGAATTGCAACTGGAAAAGCACCTGACCGGGCGTATTCGACTGGACACCGAGCTCGAAAATTTGCGCGCAGAACATCAGCAGCGCAATGAGCAGTTTAACCGTACCCAGGCGCGCTACTACGAAGCCGGGGCAGATATCGCGCGGCTTGAACAAAGCTTGCAGAACAGCCGCGACCGCAGCCGTCAAGCCAGCCTGGAAGTTGATCAGGTACTGGCCAGCGAACGCGAGCTGGCCCGTGAACTTGAGCAAGACACTGACAAACTTGCAGCGCTTGAAGAAGAACTGGCAATGCTCGAGCCAGAGCAGGAAGAGTTAAGCCTGCGGGCAGAAACCTCTGGTGAGCAGCTCCATAACGCCGAACACGACATGGCCGACTGGCAGCAACGCTGGGACGATTTCAGCGCTCGTTCAGCAGACGCGCGCCGCCAGGCCGATTTGGCACAATCGAGCATTCGCGCCTTGGAAAACGCCATCGAGCAGCTGCGGCTACGGGATCAACGGCTGCAGCAGGAGCGCCATACTCTGCAGCAGCAGCTGGATCATGAAACCCTGGATGAACAGCGCGAACTGCAGGCTATGGTCAGCCTGAAGCGCGAAGGCGCTCAGCAAATCATTGAAGATAGCCAGCAGCAGTTGCAACACCTGCGTTTGCAGCAGCAGCAAGCCGAGCAGCATCAAAACCAGCAGCGCCAGCAGGTTCAACGCCTGGAAGCCACTCTTGAGTCACAACAGCAACTGCTGGGAGAACAGCTGGGAGATACCAACGGTGCGCTGCAAGACTGGCTGAACCTGCATCAGCTGGCACAAACACCACGCCTTGCAGCCGCTCTGGATATTGATCACGGCTGGGAATTTGCAACCGAACAGGTGCTTGGCCGCCTGTCCCAAGGCTTGGTGTTACCGCAGCTTGCTGCGCAACTGACGCTGCTTGACGATGCCCCCGCCGGTGCTGCGCTGGTGTCTGCCGATGCCGATGCTGATGCCGATGCGCCAGCAGAGTTGCAAGGGGCCACCAGCCTGGCTGCCAGAGTGCGCGGTAATGCGGCCATTATTGATGCGTTGGCGAATATTCTGGTGGCAGACAGCCTTCAGCAAGCGCAGCAACAGCAGCGGCAGCTGCAACACGGACAGAGTGTGATAACGCCGCAAGGGGTATGGATGGGGCGTCACTGGGTATTGATGCCTGCAGCCGATGCCAGCCAGACTGGGATGATCGAGCGTCAAAAAACCGTACTGAGTTTGAACGCACAATTGGAGCAGGCGCAGCGGAAGCTTGAGCTGGCAGAAACGACTGGCGCAGATGCAAGTCAGGCGCTGGAACGGACAGAACAGAAGCGTGAGCAAGCCCGCCGCGAACTGACCGAGGCAGATCAGCACCTGGGCACCATTGCCGCTCAGCTTGGCGCTCTGCAAGCCCGTAGCGAGCAGATTACCCAGCGCTTAAATCAAATTGACACTGACGCCGCGGAGCTGGAGTTCGATCGCGAGCACCAGCATCAGGAGCTGGAGTGCGCACGGGAAGAATGGCAGCAGGGGCTAGAGGCAACAGAGGAACACGACGAGCACAAAGAACAGTTGCTGGCGCAACGTGACGGACTGCGCGAGAACCTTGAACAGCTGCGCCAGCAGGCCCGCCATGAGCGCGACCAGGCCCACCAGCTGCAACTTACGCTGCAGAGCCTGAACAGCCAGCGCGACGGCTTGCGCCAAACCATCAGCCGCGCACGCCTGCAACAGCAAAGGGTGGAAGAACGCCTGGAGCTGTTGCGGCAGTCCCGCGAGCAGGCGGAAGAGCCTTTAGATGATCTTCAACTAGAGCTGGAAGGCTTGCTGGAGCGCAGGCTTACCGAAGAAGACAAACTGTCTGAGGCCCGCGAGGGGCTAGAAGACCTGGATCGTCGGGTGCGCGAGGCCGATCAGGGCCGCAGCGGCACCGAGCAACAGATCCAGCAGGTGCGCGCTGCGCTGGAAACACTGAAAATGGAATGCCAGGCGCTGGAGATTCGTGCAGGTAATCATTTGGAGCAGTTGAGCGAGCTAAACATCACTTTGCACGCTGTGCTTGAACAGCTGGACGATTCTGCCAGTGAGCAGGAATGGTCTGAGGAACTGGAAAAGATCGCCAGTCGGATACAACGTTTGGGCGCCATTAACCTGGCGGCTATTGACGAGTTTCAGGTGCAGAGCGAGCGTAAAACCTATCTGGACAGCCAGCACGAAGACCTGACCGAAGCGCTGGAAATCCTGGATGGCGCCATTCGCAAGATTGACCGTGAAACCCGTCAACGTTTTAAAGAGACCTTTGACCGGGTTAATGAAGGTCTGCAGGGCTTGTTTCCCAAAGTTTTTGGTGGCGGGCACGCCAGCCTGGAACTGACAGGCGAGGATTTGCTGGAAACCGGTGTTACCATCATGGCGCGGCCACCGGGCAAGAAAAACAGCACCATTCACCTGTTATCCGGGGGTGAAAAAGCGCTGACCGCCATCGCCCTGGTGTTCGCAATATTTCAGCTTAATCCGGCGCCTTTTTGCATGCTGGACGAAGTGGACGCTCCGCTTGATGATGCCAATGTTGGCCGTTACGCGAATTTGGTAAAAGAGATGTCAAAGCAGGTACAGTTTATTTACATTACGCACAATAAAATCGCCATGGAGCAGGCTGATCAGCTGATGGGTGTGACCATGTACGAGCCGGGTTGCTCGCGACTGGTTACAGTAGACGTGGAAGCCGCCGCGGCGCTGGCCGAGGCCTGATTGGGCCGCGAGTATGACAATCCAGCCACAAGCCGTGTTTGTGCGTTGTATTACGCGGGTTCAATTTTTATAGTACCCACGTTGATAGTAACAACATTCTCCGATCCGCAAACAGGACAGCAGCACTATGTCACCACTTAGGGAATGGCTAATCGCCATCGGTACCCTGGTCATTATTGGTATTGTCGTTGACGGCATTCGGCGCATGCGCCGCGCGCGCAAAGAGTCTTCGGCTATTTCCTCTGGCATGGGCGCTGATAACCTGCGGGATTCGCCGCTGGACGAGCATTTCAACCCGGAACTGCCATCAGGCGGTGCTCGAACCATTTCCCGCAACGAGCTGGACCAAGATCGCACGTCCAAGAAAAAATCACGGACTTCGCGCCAGGTGCAAAAACCAACTCGGCCGGTGATTGCCGCTGGCCGCAACAAAAGCTCCGAACCTGCAACAGTGGCAGCGGCAGCCAAATCTCATTCGGCGTTTGTTACCGCTGCTGATAGTACCAAAGCAGATCGCGACAGCAGCGAATTTACCGAAGCGCCGCTGAGTGGCACCCACGATCATTGGGAACCCGAGCCTTTCAGCGCAGACGTAGGCGATACCCATAGCTTCGAAAGTGATTACCCTGATATCCGCCACGCCGATGAAAACGCAGATCCACCTGTCATTGAGAAGGCTGAGCCCAAGCCCGAGCCCGAGCCCGAGCCCGAGCCCGAGCCCAAACCCAAACCAGCGCCTCTGCCCCGCGACCCTTCCCAGCCTTTGCCAGGTGCCAACCGCCCGCCGGCCAAAGAAGTGATTGTTATCAACGTACTTGCCCGCACCGGTGAGGAGTTTCAGGGCCCGGCTCTGCAGCGGCTTCTGGAAGCTTGTGGCCTGCTATACGGTGATATGGACATTTACCACCGCCACGAAACCACCGATACCGCAAGCCCTGTGCAATTCAGCGTAGCCAGTGCAGTTGAGCCGGGCACTTTCAGACCCGCAGAAATCGCGACTCTGAGTACGCCCGGCATCAGCTTTTTTATGAGCCTGCCAGGGCCGGGTAATGCCTTGCAGGCTTTTAACTTCATGTACGAAACAGCGCAGGCCGTGGTGCGTAATCTCGGAGGTGAACTGAAAGACGAACGCCGCAGTGTGATGACAGCACAGACCGCTGAGCACTGCCGCCAGCGCATCCGCGAATTCGAGCGCAAGCAACGTTCAAAACGGGATTAATGATGAGTTCAGTCAGTACCAGCGTGCGCGACCGGGTTGACCAGCTGCGCACAACCATTACCGATCACAATCATCATTATTACGTGCTCGATGATCCGCAAGTTCCCGACGCCGAATACGATCGGCTGTTCCGTGAATTGCAGGCGCTAGAAGCCGAGTATCCGGAATTGGCGACGGCAACGTCGCCGACCCAGCGTGTAGGCTCCGCGGTAGAAACCAGCTTTGCGGAAGTGACCCACCGTATCCCCATGTTGTCTTTGGATAATGCCTTCAGCGCCGACGAGTTACGGGATTTCGATCGCCGCGTGCGCGAGCGCCTGAACCGGGGCAATACCGCGGGTGAAGACAGCACGGAGGACGGCGGCGACATAGAGTACGTGTGCGAGCCCAAGCTCGACGGCCTGGCGGTCAGTCTGCATTACCAGAACGGAGAGTTGGTCCGTGCTGCCACCCGCGGCGATGGTTACACCGGTGAAGATATTACCGCCAATATACGGACCATTGCGTCTGTGCCTCTTACCCTGCGCGGTGGCGATTTTCCACAAACCGTAGAGGTGCGAGGCGAGGTGTATATGCCCCGCGCCGGTTTTGACCGGCTTAACCAGCGATTGGCTGGGCGCGGTGAGAAAACCTTTGTAAATCCCCGTAACGCCGCTGCCGGCAGTCTGCGCCAGAAAAAAACCAGCGTGACCGCCAGGCGCCCATTGGAAATGTGCGCCTACAGCGTAGCGGTTACTGACGAGTCAGCGCTGCCGCCCACACACTGGGAAGGTTTGCAGCAGGTCAGTGAGTGGGGCTTTCGCATCAACCCTGAAATGTCTCTCGCTATCGGGGCCGATCAGTGCCTTGAGGCCTACGAGGCATTGATGGCCAAACGCGACAGTCTGCCTTATGAAATCGACGGTATTGTGTTCAAGGTAAACCGTCTGGATCTTCAGCAGCAGTTAGGCTTTGTCAGCCGCGCGCCGCGCTGGGCGATCGCACAAAAATTCCCGGCACAGGAAGAGCTGACGGTGGTTGAAAGCGTGGAGTTTCAGGTCGGCCGTACCGGCGCTATTACGCCCGTGGCCCGCTTGAAGCCAGTGTTTGTCGGTGGTGTTACGGTATCCAACGCAACTTTGCACAATATGGACGAAGTGCGGCGGCTGGATTTGCACATCGGCGACACCGTGTTTATTCGCCGCGCCGGTGATGTCATCCCGAAAGTGGTCAAAGTAGTGCAAGACAAACGGCCCTCCAATGCCGCGGTCATAGAGCTTCCGGCGCAATGCCCGGCGTGCGGTTCAGACGTTGTACAGATTGAAGGCGAAGTGATTGCCCGTTGTTCTGGTGGCCTGTTTTGTCCGGCTCAGCGCAAAGAAGCCATCCGCCATTACGCATCACGTAAAGCACTCGACATAGAAGGTCTGGGTGACAAGTGGGTGGATATTCTGGTGGACAGCGAAAAGGTTGAAACCATTGCCGATCTGTATCGGCTGCGCAAAGCAGACCTGATCGGGCTGGAGCGGATGGGCGACAAGTCTGCGAGTAATTTGATTGCTGCTATTGACGCCTCCCGCCAGCCGTTATTGTGGCGGTTTCTCTACGCGCTGGGTATTCGCGAAGTGGGCGAGGCCACTGCCAAAGGCCTTGCCGGCTACTTTGGCAGTCTGGAGGCTATTGCCGAAGCCGATGAAAACGCCCTGCAAGCAGTGTCTGATGTTGGGCCCATTGTGGCTGGGCACCTGCGCAGTTTTTTTGAGCAGCCCCATAACCAGGAAATTCTGCAGAATTTGAAGCAGGCTGGCGTCATCTGGCAAACCCAGGAAATTACCGCGGCCAGTAGGCCTCTGCATGGGCAAACCTGGGTACTGACCGGCACTATGGAGCAGATGACCCGCGACCAGGCAAAACAAAAGCTGGAAGGTCTGGGCGCAAAAGTGGCCGGCAGCGTGTCGAAAAAGACGGCGTGCGTGGTGGCCGGTGAAGCGGCGGGTTCCAAACTGACCAAAGCGCAGCAGTTAGGCGTTGAGGTTCTGAGTGAGCAGGGTCTACTAGACCTGCTGCGTGGGCATGGCTTAGAGGTCTGATTGCGCTTGATCTGAAGCCTTGCTCGGGAACTCGTTGGCCCAAGCCAACAGCCAGAGTCCGTCGACCATTCCTGCAATGATATTACCCACCGTTGCAAAATATTTCTGGCAGGCGCGTTCCTATTGGCCGGCCTGGTTCACTAACGTGGATAGACATGGGCGTTTCCCTTATTCCTGCTGTAAAACGCGCTCGACACGGAGCCTGTGTGCCAATGCATGGGGTAGGGCAGCTGGCTGGCTACACATGCGATCAGCCAGGTATTCTGCCAACAGCGGTGCGTAGGTCAGGCCCTTACTGCCGAGACCGGTGAACATCCAGGCGCCGGCACTAGTCTTCATGCTTTGCGTGGCGATGGCGCCTGCCACCGGTTGATAATCGTGGGTGGTGCAGCGAAACGCCACTCGCCCTTGCAGAATTTCGTCCGCCACAGCCGGGTGGTTGATGTTTACGACGCCCGGTAGCAAGCGGTCCAGTTCCGTCAAATTTTCCTGATGGCTGGCGATAGTTGGCAGTGGGTTGCCATCGCGTAGGTCGAATGTGGCGCCGGTTACTGCTATGCCGTCGTGCTGCGGATTTAAATAGCGTGAACCACAAATAACGGCGCTGGGTGAGGTGATTGCAGCCGCTGGTAAATGGCTGACTTGCCCGCGGATGGGTTTCAGACGCAGGCGCTCGCCAGGTGCCAGCCATGCTTGGGGGAACAGTTCGGGGGTTTGTGCACCCGCGCAGATAACCAATTGATCTGATTCTAGATTAATGAGTTTATCAGACCCCGTCGCCGCATTGTTCTGTCGCGCACTAATATGCCATAAGCGGTCGCTTTGAACCATGCCGGTGACCCTGCAGTGGGGGTGCACTGTAATCAACGGATGTTGCACCAGGGTCTGGCACAAGTGCGACGGCGCCAGCCATCCGCCCTGGGGAAACCAGAGCCCACCGCGATGAACCATCACACCCACCAAGTCACTGGCCTGTTGCGCCGTCACCGGATACAACACGCCGGTGGGGTAGTGATTGCGGGCCAAAAATTTATGCTGGCGTTGTTGTTCGTGGTCGTTAAAGGCCAGTTGTAACAGGCCAGTGGCGTGAAAAAAGGGCGGGTGACCGGTACTGCTCTGGTACGTTTGAAAGTGCTGATAGAAACGCTCTGCGAACAGCAGTGCAGACAGCGCTAGCGCCGTTTGCGGCGAATAATCCACCCCCAACTTGGCGTAAAGCGCACCCTGCTTATTGCCCGAAGCGGCCTGGCCTGGCGCCAGTGAATCCAGTATTTGCACAGGCACTCCGCGTTCTGCCAGGTTGCGCGCCAGGCAGGCACCGGCAATGCCAGCGCCGATAATCACCACGGAATCCGGGCGGCAGGCTGGCTGCGGATCGGGTTTGTTCAGGTCGTGCCAGGCGTCGCCTTGCGGGCCGAAGTGCAGTGTCAGTCGTACTTGCCCATCCGCAAATACCAATCGGTGCAGGCCCGCCACGGCGGGTGGCCAGGCTTGTACCAGCTGCTCGCTGAATTCGGCCAGTTGCGGCCAGAGTGAGACTGCACGCTCGAGATCGTCACGGCTAAGGGGGTGTTGCTGGTGGGAAATAAAATGCAGAACATTGCCGGGCTCAGGGCGTTGAGCCATCCAGTTCTGCCAACAGGCCAGAAAGTCCAGCCCGAGGTCGAATTCGGCGGCGGCAAAGACCGTGTGCTGAGAGTGCGTGACTCTCTCAACGTGCTGAATCTGAATTTTCTCCAGACTGAGCTCGTCATAAATCCGGTTACTGGCGCCGTTTAAGTAAAGCCTGCCACTCTCCAGCCAGGTTACTTCAGCGTGAGCAAGGGCCGGCCCTGTCATGGGGTCATGGTTTCAACAACTGATATGCTTTCGATGGTCACTGGCTGCAGCGGTACGTCTTTCATACCTTGGCGCGCGCCGGTTTTGATGTTGGCAATTGCGTCGATGGCTCCCATTCCCGAGATTACTTTACCGAACACCGCATAACCGGCACTGCGTTGACTGAGGTTCAGGAAGTCGTTGTCAGTCAAGTTGACGAAAAACTGGGCAGTAGCCGAATCCGGCGCATTGGTGCGCGCCATGGCGAGGGTACCGCGCAGGTTTGGCAGGGAGCGGCTGGCTTCGTTACGGATAGGCGGGCGGGGTTGCTTGCGCTGCAGCTGTTCAGTGAACCCGCCGCCTTGAATCATGAATCCCGGAATAACCCGATGAAATACGGTGCCTTCGTAATAACCCGAACGCACGTATTCCAGAAAATTGGCCACGGTGTCCGGTGCCACGTCTGGCCTCAGCTGAAGTGTAAATTGGCCTTCGGAGGTGATGACATCCACGTTAACCAGATCCGGATTGCTGAGTTCGCTGGCGCTATCATCAGCGTTAGCGGTGCCCACTAGAGCCCAGGTTGCGGCTAGGACAGAAAAGAAAAATACAGGAAAAAAACGTTTCACAGCGGGCATGCTCTGGCTACCTTGGCAGATTGCGATTAAAAAGCGTGATGAAAGCGCGGCAGCGAAGCGTAACAGACGATTAACGCTTCAGGCGCTGGCCAGAATAGTACTGGATGGCACCGCGCACTATATCACTTAATCTGGCCAGGCGTTTTTGCACGTGGGCCATTACCCGGCCGTTGTTTTGATTCAGTTGCTGGCACTGTGTCAGTGCCTGATCGGCCTGTTGCCATAGCTGGTGAAGTTCGGTTAAACCAGCGGCCGCAATGATGGAGTGCTGTGGAGCTCGCCAAGCGCAGTGGCGTGGGTGCTGCAACAGTTAAGCGGTATGAACTCCAGTCCGGTATTCCAGCCGCAACCACCAAAGTTTTGTTTTCGATTAAAGTTACATTGGAAAGTGAAGGCATAGAATTCACCGGCGACCCCCTGGTAAACCCGGGCGTCACACTCCACCTGAACCATCCGTCCCAACAAACCGACGATTAGGCCTGTCCCTACATTTTGCTCATCAAAAACTGATGAATGACGCCGAATCCGTGCATGTAGTTCTGCAACAAAACGCTGATATGGCTGTGACCCATCGCTTTGCGGATGTGGATGAACAGATCGATTTTGTCGTGCCTCAGCGGCTGATCGTCACTCCACTGGAACAACTGGGTCAGCCGTTGTTCGCCCTCCACACTGAAAACCCCATGCTGTTGCTCTAACAATTGTAATTTGAGCGCCGGATGTTTGAGCGCATAGGTTCGCAACATCAGCCAGGTGCCGAATCCATGCCTGAGGGTGTGCATGTCGAACCCGGGACCGATGTAATACCGCAGCAAAGCGATGACCGGCGGGATAATGTCCTGACGCGCGAACCCGTCAATGGAATCGGTGGGACCAATAAACGCCACCTTCTTCGGTTTTGCCTTGTGCGAGCGCGCCACCGCCAATCGAGTGTCCATGTACTGGCGGAATTGATCGCACACGCGCGGTGGCGCGATCAGGTGCAAGGGAATTTTGCGTCGGGCGGCGGACGTTTTGCCCCGCTGGATACAGACATAAATCTCCCGACCGCAGGTGTGGATGTCACTGAGGCGCAGCGCCAACATTTCGCCCGATCGCAGGCCCCCGTAAAACCCGAGCGTCAGCAGGGTATTGACCAGTGCGGCCTCGGACGCCGCGCTGTGAGCGATGGTCGATTGCAGCTGGTCGAACTGGGCCAGGCCGAGCACCCGATTGCGCCGTTTGGTGAGGCAATAGCCCAATTTCTCCTTCGCCAGGCTGGCCTCCTCCAATAGGCCATTGTCCTTGCAAAATGTCAGAAACTGCCCGAGCCGGTCCTGCCGGTTCATTCGCGTGGAATCGGAGAGTTTTTTCCGGTTCAGCACGAGCAGCCGGGCGTTTTCCACATCTTCATCGTCCCAGTCGCTGAGATCAAACGCGGCCTCGTAATCGAGAAGGCCGTGGATCACGATTTCAGACAGGTATTCGCGGGCCGTGCTGGCGATAATTTCCTGGTTGTGCAGTTTTGATCCGATCCACAGCAGAGCCAGGTACAGAACGCTGGTTTGAGGCGCGATCCGGTTGGCTTGGTCCAGATACCGGGTGACCAATTTCTCCGGAGGTTTCAGGCGGCTTTGTGCCAGGCGTCGGGTCCCGAATTGATGCATCAGATCCGTGGCGAATTCCCGCAGTAAAAACCGTGCGTCTTGCGCCCAGTCGGCGGTCAGGGTGTCGCAGAGGTCGATCTCTGACACCGCGGTGCCTGTGAGACTGGAAAAAACACCCCAGGGCGCGGTTTGATGATCGCGCGTGATCGCATCCATTGGACGGGGCTTTGGCGCTCGTGCAATGGCCGGGGAGGGCACCAGAAAACCCGCCAGGCCCGCCGGGGTGTCGGCCGGCAGCGGGAGTTTGCCTAATTGTTCGAGCATCGCCGGCTCCATTCCTGGGGCCAGGGCAGCCAGCCGCAGTGATTGGCTGAAATATTTTAACCGCCCCAGCAGCTTGCTGGCCGGTTGCCCCTGGGCAGCCGACCACGCCGAGAAGCGCTCGGCGTGACACTCGGTGAGCTGTGTTTTGAGGTCGTCGAATCGCGCCTGGTACCGGGCCTGCTCCGTCGCCTTACCCCCGTCAGGCTCTAACAGGGGGATGGCCCACTGTTGCTCAGGGCGCCGACCGGTGACGATTTTGCGCTGCAGATTGAAGGCGGCTACGCGCTTGAGACGGTCGCGCAGCCACGGTGGCAACACGGTTTCGTGGGCGTACACCCCGGTTTCCAGATAGTGCACCGGGGTGCGCAGCGTGTGGCCGTGCTCGGGGTTCAGATCGCCCTGGCGCAGCCGGGACACGATGCCGAGTGCCGGCTCCAGGCCGTAGCCGGTCTGCAGCAGGCCGTAGACCAACCCCAGGGCGGCGTCCTCACTCGTGTTCGGTTTTGTTAACGTGGGCGTGATGGATTTCAGGTAGTTGCGGGCGGTGGTCAGACCTAACCATTGTGGCGCGTTGTCTGGCAGCACGCTGGGCCGCGTCGCTTTGATCGGCGCAGGCGGTATCGCGCAGCGGATCAGGCCGGATTGGTTGATTTTGGCCAGCGCCCGACACACCACGGTGTGTTGGGTATCGGTGAGCCCGCCCGGGCGCCGTCCGTTCAGTCGGGTATGGATCTGTTTTAGGCAGATCTTGCATTGGCTTTGACTGAGCGTGCCGGTTGTGGTGGTTGTGCCGGCTTGCTGGATGACAATCTCCAGAGTCAATCTCTTGAGTTCGGCATTGGCGCCGTGCCAGAATTTGGGGTTGAGCGCGGTAATCCGTTCAGGATGCACGATAGACCCCCTCAAACACGCGGGGGTCGAGTTTCACTACCCGCACATCCATTCTGTCGGCCCAGGCCTCAATGACCGGCGCCATCACGCCCAGCTCCGGCAACGAGCCGGAACTTTCGGAGCCCCACCAGTCCCGGCCGGGGTGTTTGTGCCCGAGAACCTCATCCACCACCGCATCGCTCATGGAGCGGGACAGTTCGGATGAGGCGATGTGGCGGAACACATTGGCGGCGGTGGTCCACATATGGCTCAGGCCGAGATCGTCAATGCAGCTCTGCCATTTGGCGGGGGTCATGCGGCGTATCTCGATGCAGCGTTTTGAGTGGTGGTAGACGGTCACACAGGGCAGATCCACCACCTCGGGTTCTGCCCTGAAAATGGCGATGTTCAATGTGCGCGCCACCCCGGCCAACTGTTGGTGAGTGGCGCGAATCTGCCGGCGTTGCTGCAGAAACAGGCCGCGTTCTTTTTCAACGTCCGCAGGACGAATGGCGCAGATGAGTTTTCGCTCGCGATAGCGGTGGCTGGCTTTATCGGAGCACCACAGCCCGTCGGGGCCCACGCCGATCTGGATTTTTTGGTTCAGCGGCCGGCCGACACTGTGCAACTGGAGTATCAGATAATAGTTGAGCGCCTGCGAATTGATCAGATCCAGCAGCTCGCGGAGATCGTGAGTTTTAGTCGTGCCGTTGAGCCGCTGGTGCTGTTGTTTGATCGCGTTGCGAAGCGCCCGGACAAATGGCGCCAAAGCTTCGGGCGGCGCGTAACGCTGTGAGCCGATCAGGCCTTCGGGACACGCGGCGGTGATGGCCAGGTTTTTGAACGGCGCCGCCCCCGGGCCCGTCATCAGGCCTTCGGTGTTCCAGTACTCGCGCAGCGCGGTCAGTCGTTCGGCAAATGTGGCATTGAGGGTGGCACTCTGTTGGGCGCGGTAGGCACTCGACGCACTCTCGTTGAATGCGATTTGCCCGCTCATCACCGGTTGCAACGATCCGCTCAACGAGGCTGGCCGGCAGGTCCATCTGCATTAGATGATTTGCGGGCACCGGCCCGTTGTCATCCAGCGTATCCGCATCGCTGGTGGCCCCGAGGTTCAGCACTCGGTAACTGAGCCAGTGCGTGTGGGGGTTGAGCAGCACCTGCGCACCCATCGGCGGTTGCGTGCTGAGGCACAACGTCTGGAGCCGCTCCGGCGTCATGCCGAGCGTCCAGATCAGCAGTACAAAAATGCCCATCATTGGATCCTCGTGCGCAATCGATTCCAGCCAGGTGCTCAGCTGGCGTTTGGAGAATCGCTGCATGTCTGTGCGGCTGACGGCGTTTTGCGCCGCCTGCACATTCAGGAGGCTGACGTACCGCTTTCGGCGCTCCGCGGGTGTGAACTCCGGCGGGGCATTAACCCACGCCTGCGCCATCACCTCACTGTCTGCGTGGGCCTCCGGGTTCGTCTTCGAAGAACCCAGCGCGGACTTGGGGCGCCGTTCGGAATGCTCCGCCCCTTCGCCCAGCGAATACGCCAATGAGTGTTTTTTGGGTACCGTCGGCCGTGGCCGGGGATTTTTCAGATCCTGCGATTGAAGGGTCAAGTACTTTGGTAGCGGGGTCGGTTTGCGGCCGGACGTTTTGGACTCGGTAGAATCGGTTGCGTCCTGCGGGTCGCGTAGGATGGACGGCACGCCAAAAATCCGTTGCCCGCTGAGCAGGCGGCATATGTCTTCGATTTTGACGTCGAGGTTTGTGACGCTTGAAACCGGAATCGGCATCGCCTCGCCGGTTTCAGCGGCCGTCCGGAACAGGGCGTTCAGCTGCGAACACCGTTCGGCAATCGGGTCATCGGCTGGCAGGGAACCGTTTACCTGTGATTGCATGAGAAACAGCATCACGTCCCGCAGATAAATAACGTGGCGATAATAACTGCTCGGCGTCAGTGCGTCGGGGTGAGGCAGCGTGAACTGAAAGAGGTTTCTGAGTTCCGCCTGTTGATGCTCGGTGCAGTTGGCTTGCCGGAGACGCTCCTCCCAGTCAGCAATAACCTGTGCCGGCAAAAGGATGGTTTGCTCGTTCATGTGGAGTTCCTCCTCTAAGCCGGGCAGGCTTGGCCGGTGTGTTGAGTCGCTTTGCAGCCCAGGTTGGCATCGGTGTAACCCAGGGCGCTTTTGAAGTTATTTAGGGTGGATTTTCGAACCTGACCTCCACAGAGTCGCTCCAGCTGCTTGGTCGTAATTGGCCGGTCGACAGGCTGTTTCAGGACGTGCTGCCGTAATAGAGCGGTGGCGTGGCTGTTCGAATAAGCAGCGTGAATGAGGGGGTCAATATCACCGAACAGGCGAGCCGGTTCGAGAATCTGGAAATACAGCCGAGCCATCGGCAGATCTGCTTCCTCCATCAGGCGAGAGACAAAAATCCGGCTCTGTGAATGGAGCCTGGTTATGTCGGCTCCCATCAGGACCTGCTGAGCGTTGATGACCTCAAGCTGTCCGTCGGGGGTCCGGTAAATGACCGGCTCCGTGGTCAGTTTTATAGAGGTTTCGGCCGGCTTAATGGTGTTCGTTTGGTCAACCAAAAGTGCCAGTCCGACCAGCTTTTTGAGCGGTACCGGTTCAATGGTGACGGCGAGCCTTTCTTGGGAACGGTTTGGAAACACGCGCGTTCACATCGTGCGTGTACCGTGAGGTGCCGCATTACGACGTGTAAACACGCTTTGGGGGTTTTGATTCCAGCCTACGTTGGCTCGGATCAAATGATGTTGTGGTGCTCTGCCGAAAGACGCTCTATCGCGCTTTCGTTACCCGCTCTGCTGCCAGCTCCGCAGGCGGTGAGGGCCCGTTTTGAGGCCTACTCTTAATAATATACACGGCAAAAACGGATTTGCAACCCTCTGTTTTGGCAAACATTGTGGGTTTTCGGCCGCTTGCGGTATCGGCTGAGAAGAGCTCGTGGAACTCAGAAAATGCCGGTTTTCCTGCAGGGCAGGCATACCAGCATTTGGTTTCAGAGCTTTCGCAGCTTGAAAAACGATCCGTTTTATTGGTTGGGGATTATGAAAAAAATCAAAAAAGTCACCGCCCGCTGGTTTTTGGATTTTGAAGGCAGTGGTGGTGATATCGCCGCTGGCTTGAGATGTATTGGTAGCAATTCGGTGGTACGCAAGGCGGTAAAAAGAAAACCGCAACAGGTTTAATTCTTTGAAAGTAACTACCTGATCGTTCATTATTGGTACAACAAACTGTATTCCAAGGAGATGGCACCAAATGATTGCCAGCGCTACTATTCAAAATCTCGGTAACATTGCCGCTGCTGATCTGTCTGGCCTATCAAAGATAAATTTGGTGATTGGCGAGAACGACACTGGCAAAACCATGCTGCTCAAGGCGTTGTATGTGCTTTCGCGCAGCTTGGAGGAATTCCAAAAAGGTAAAGATCCGCGGTCGTATAAAGAAGTGTTGGCGGACAAACTGTACTGGACGTTCCAGGTGGAAAAAATTGGAGAACTGGTCAGTAAAGATAGAAGAGAAGGTTTCGAGCTTAACGCCGTTATTGATGACCAATCGGTGCGATTTGGCTTTAGCCAATCGGCCAAGAAATCAATTACTTCCGTTAGTGAGTCGGTTAGTCATCGCTCTAAAAACAGCATTTTTCTGCCAGCAAAAGAAGTGTTGGGTTTATTTAGTGTTATTAAAAAGTCTCGCGGCATTGACAACGAATTTGGTTTTGATGACACCTACTATGATCTTGTGAAGGCCCTTGAAAAAGACTCGCGCCAGGGCAACAACTTCCGGGATTTCGCAGAAGGAAAGCGGCTACTAAAGGGGTTGGTTAAAGGCCGGATGGAATATAAGAATGGGGAATGGTCGTTCGAAAAGGGAAAGATGAAAATACCCATTCACTCCACGGCTGAGGGTATTAAAAAAATAGCGATACTGGATCGGCTGCTATCCAACCGCTATATCACACCCGGCTCCATTATTTACATAGACGAGCCTGAATCAGTGCTTCACCCAAAAGCTATTGTTCAATTTCTGGACATAATCACTCTATTGGCAAACCGCGGCATCCAAGTGTTTATGGCGACTCATTCCTATTTTGTGTTGAAAAAAATGCTGCTGTTGGCTCGTGAAAACGATATGGATATTCCGGTTTTCTCAATGGCAAATGGAACCGCTACGCGTTACAACCTCAAAGACGGTATGCCAGAAAATCCCATTGTGGATACCTCTATAGAGCTGTACGAACAAGAGCTGGATATGGAATTGTCCTGATGAGTGAGAAAACTGAATCTGGTATGGCGTTCACGTTCAATGCCGAGCACTTTTATTCGATTGAAGAAGATGTGTTTTATAGCAAGTTGACGTCGCAGTACCATGCAAAAGTATGTGACTTCATTTTAAAGAAAGGCAGTGGGTTGGTGCTCTTGGAAGCCAAGAGTTCCGCGCCCCAAGATAGCCAAAGGTTGGCAGCCTATATTCACGAGCTTCAGCAAAAATTTCAGGACAGCTTGCTCACTTACGTCGCTGTGCTGCACAAGCGCAAGAACACCCGATCAGAAACCATAACTGCTGAAATGAACGCTGTGACTAACCTCAAAGGGGGCATCAAGCTGGTGGTTGTGATCAACGGTATGAAAAAGGCTCATTTGCCAGAACTGAAAACGCTGTTGGAAAGGGCTTGCAGAAAGTTGACGTTTATTTTTTCAATAGATGCGGTGGTGGTCATGAACGACGAACAGGCCCGCTCACGAAATTGGGTGCAGTGAGGGTTGGTAACAGGTTGGAATATACAAGTCCTGGCGCCCGGCTTCTGCTGGCTCGTGGCCGAGCCGTGGTAATTCGCCTATACCCATTCACTATTCGCTTGAAAGACCGCATTGGCGGTGCTGTTCAAAAAGTCGTGTTCAAGATCGACCCGGGTAGCAAAGAAACCGGCTTAGCGGTGTCCTGAGTCAGCGCCCAAGGGGAGCATGTCTTGTACTTGATTGAGCTGATTCACCGTGGCCGCCAGATCAGCAAAGCGCTGGGCCAACGCAGCGCCTTTCGCCGGCGCCGGCGTGGCCAACTGCGCTACCGCGCACCAAGATTCAGCAACCGGAAAAAACCAAAAGGCTGGCTGGCGCCCAGCCTGCAACATCGAGTGGATACCACCATCAGCATCGTCAACCGTCTTTGCACCTTGGCTCCGGTGACGTCGATCAGCCAAGAACTGGTGCGGTTTGACCTACAACAGATGGAAAATCCTGAAATCAGCGGCGTTGAATATCAGCAAGGCACTTTATTGGGCTACGAAGTTCGGGAGTATTTGCTGGAAAAATGGGATCGCGAATGCGCCTATTGTGGCGAAACGGATACACCCTTAGAGATTGAACACATTGTCCCAAAATCCAACGGTGGCTCTAACCGAATCAGTAACCTGACCATTGCCTGTTACGACTGCAACCAGGAGAAAGGCGCACAGACCATCGCGGCGTTTTTCCAGACTTCTAATCGCCTGAAAGACAGACAAAACCGAATGGACAAAGTGCTCATCCAGTGCAAACGTCCCTTGCGGGACGCTGCAGCGGTGAACACCACACGATGGGCGCTATTCCAGTCACTGAAAACCACGGAGCTTTCCGTGAGCGTCGGCACCGGAGGGCAAACCAAATTCAACCGCCAAAGGCTCAACATTCCCAAAACCCACGCCCTTGACGCGGCCTGTGTCGGCGTTGTCGAACGGGTCTTTGACTGGCAAAAGCCCACGCTACGGATAAAAGCCACCGGTCGCGGCAGTTACAAACGCACACGCTTAACAAAACACGGTTTCCCTCGCGGTTATCTTATGCGAGAAAAGTCGGTTTACGGCTTCCAGACCGGCGATATGGTTCGAGCGATTGTCCCGACCGGCAAAAAGGAAGGCACCTGGCTAGGCCGGGTCGCCATCCGAAGAACTGGCAGTTTCAATATTCAAACCTCGGACGGAGCCGTGCAAGGCATTCATCACCGGCACTGCCAGTTAAGGCAAAAAGCGGATGGCTACGGTTATCACCCACAACCCACATCACAAGAAGGAGGAGGGAGACAGGAAAGCCAGTCGTGCTAACGCACGACCCGCTATACCTCCCCGACCTGAAAGGACGGGGTTGCCCGCGCAAAATCGATGAGCATTATGAGATGCCGGCGTCAGATCCGATCGAGGCTATTTTTTTTCGCATGGATCAGGACGGCCTCACCCAGCGTGATCTGGAGGTCTATATTGGCCCTAGCGGCCGTGTTTCAGAGGTTCTGAACAAGAAGCGCCCCCTTACCATAGGCATGATCAAGCGCCTCCATAATGGCTTGAATATTCCTTATGAGAGCCTTTTGGCTGACTGAGAGCTCACCAGTAACCGAAGAGCCCTGGCAGTGGGTTTAGTTGCGCTACGCCCTCGCCATAAAACCCATGACATTCTCGGGAAATACCTGACCGACATGCACAGGGACGTTGCAAACCATAGCCGTGATTGGCCTGGGTTACGTTGGCTTGCTGTTGGCGGAGGTGTCAGTAAAACCGTAGCCCTGACCTTCAAAGAAAACTGCCCCGATTTACCCACCCCTGTCTGACCCACAACACCCAAGCCAAGACCTCTCCAATGCCTGATCTGTACGTGGTACAGTAAATTGTCGCTTGATAAGGAGATCACATGGCCACGAATCATCACGACATCGGTTACAAGGAGCTGTTCAGCTATCCGGAATTCGTCCAGCAGCTGGTTGAAGGCTTTGCGCCGACTGAGATTGCGCAGCTGATGGATTTTAGTACGCTCAAGAACCACAGTGGCAACTACATCACGCCGCTGTTTGAGGAAAAATTCGAAGACGTTGTCTGGTCGGTGGAGGTGACTTGGGAAGGCGTTACTCAACAGGTTTTTCTGTATATCCTGCTGGAATTCCAGTCCAAAGTGGACAGCGCCATGCCGCTGCGGTTGTTGCACTACGTGGCTTGTTTTTACGATCATCTGCTAAAAGCCCAAAAAACAACGCCCCGCCAAGGCCTGCCACCGGTTTTTCCAATGGTTTTGTACAACGGTTCCCAGCGCTGGTCAGCCCGTCAGGATATTTACGACATGGTGCAAAGTAGGGGACGGATTTGAAATCCGTCCCCGGTTTAGATCTGCAGCAGCCAGCCGCACCTTCGCTATTATCTGATTGACGAAGGGCGTTGTACTGATGAAGAATTGATCAACAAGAAAACACTGCTAAGTGGCGTATTCGGTGTCGAAAACTCCGGCCACAGCTGGAAAGCGCTGCAGCAAGCAGTGGATCGGGTTGTTAAGATTATTGAAGCGGACCCGAACAAAGAGCGGGTGGATAAAATTATCACCCGCTGGATCAAGCGCCACTTGAGCCGCTTGGGCGCAGAAGTAGGGTTAGAACAGCTGAACAGTTTGGTGGAGGACAGAGATATGTTGGCAGAGAACTTGGAGAATCTTGTTAATAAAGAATGGTTAGAGGGGATGCCGTTGGGATATCAGAAAGGGTATCAGAAAGGCTTTCAGGAGGGGGTCCAAGCAGTCAAGCAGGAAGTGGCTCATAAGTTGATTGTCCGGACAGAAATGAATGATCAATTGATCGCAGAGATTGTCGGTCTTGCAGTGGATGAAGTGAGTGATATGCGCTCGCAGGTTAAGCACTGATTCAGGGTGATGGATCGCTAGATACGGAAAAGGCAGCCTGCGGGCTGCCTTTTGTGTTTTGGCGGTGATATAGAAGCCTAAACAGGGGACAGATTTGAAATCTGTCCCCTGTTTGACCGGTTTGCCCGAGATCTGTCCTCGGGTTGTCCGAGATAGGGGCCGGGTTAAACAGGTCTTATTCTATAAAAGTGGTACTTAAGTCCAAAAGGCTGGTGTAAGATTGACGTTTTTCCGGTGCTTGTAAGCATTTGACAGTGCTTTCGAAGATTGAGGTATAGGTATGTTGGTCAGTTTTTCGGTGGAAAACATTCTTTCGTTCAAAGGCAGCCAAGCCCTACGAATGGAAGCGGTTAGCTCTGGCAAGGATGATATCAACCCGCTGAATACCTTTAATGTGCTAGGTGGCGATCACACCAGGCTTCTGAAAAGTGCGTTGATGTTTGGCGCTAATGCCAGTGGTAAGTCTAACTTTATTCATGCGATGGCTATGTTCAAAGACATTGTTTTGCGTAGCCAAACCGTGCTTGAAGAGCGTGAAAGCCCAGCTAGGCAAGTCATACCTTTTCTGTTGGCAAAAGAAAGTACCCAGCAGCCATCGGTAATGGAGGTTGTGTTCTACGAAGGCGGAATTCTTTACCGCTATGGCTTGGAGGTTCAAGCAGGACGGGTTTCCGGTGAGTGGTTGTACTATACCCCAAAAGCCCGTGAAACGATGTTGTTCGTCCGCGAAGGCCAGGAAGTTGAGTACAACAAACAAGGCTTCCCTGAAGCTGCGCCGTTTGTTAAAAGCGGCAAAGTTCAGCAAACACGAGAGAGTGTTCCGTTCGTGTCACTGCTGGCTACTTATAACGGCACGCATTCGCAGAATCTGGTGAGCTGGGTGAATCGTTTGGCCATTATCAGTGGTACCCAAGAGCAAGGCTATATGGGGTTCACCATTGAGCTGATGAAAAAAGACGCTGAGTTTAAAGCTTGGCTATTGAAAGTGTTGAGTCACTTCCAAATTGCAAATCTGGATGTTGTGGAAGTTGAGGCGCCGGAGGTAAATTTGGAGGTCTCAAGCGATCAGGCTGAATTGCAGGATTTTTTGTCATCACTGAACCGCCTGTCAAAAAAACAGAAATCTCAAGAGTTGGTCGTCACTAAAACAGTAGCTGGTGGACAGGAAGGGTTGAGTGTTCAGTTTCCGCTGGCGTTTGAATCCGAGGGGACTAAAAAACTGATTCATTTGCTGGGCCCTATTTATGACTCGATACAGAATAAACGTGTTCTGGTTATCGATGAATTGGAAGCGAATTTTCACTCTCTTTTAACCCGCTATTTGTTTCATATCTACCATCAGAAGAATGAAACTGGTAGCCAAATCATTGCAGCGGCCCACGACACCAGTTTGATGGATACTCAGTATTTTCGTCGTGACCAGATCTGGTTTGTAGATAAGAATGAGCATGGCAGCAGCGAAATCTACTCCCTGGTGGAGTTCAAGGAGCGAGCGCGCCAACTTAAACAGCAGTACGGCGAGGATTACCTGGCTGGGGCTTTTGGCGCTATTTCATTGTTTGAAAAATTCGACCAAATCGATGAGATGATGTAGTTATGGTAGGGAAGAAACGGAGTCCTCTCGCCAAAGGTAGCCGGGCGGTTGAAACTCGAGAACCGAAGGTTATTGAGAAGATTTGCGTGTTGTTTAGCTTCAAGCATCTTGTAGATATGGATGATGTGGGCCAGTCGCTGACGGCGTGGGCAGGAAAAGACTGTAAGTTGCTTTTAGGCCTGTTGCAAAAAACAGCCCACATTAGTAAGCAAACCATTTTAGAGGCTAAACAGGATTCTACTCTGACTGTTTACGGTGACTTTCCAGGTTCCGGCAGCACGGACTTCACCTGTCCAACCCATCTACAACATGAAAAGAATTGGGGCGTAATACGCAATATCGGTGGCCAAAAATCCCGCGTGGCGGGCTTTTTAAAAGACAACGTCTTCTATGTCGTGTTTTTGGATAAAGACCATAAATTCTGGAAAAGCAACAAACGCTGACCTCCTCTTTTAATCTTCAAAGTAGGGACAGATTTGAAATCTGTCCCTAGCCTGCCGTGTAGTGATGCCTTATTTAAATTTTTCCGTTTAGCATGAGAGTTTTATGACAGCGTATCAGCAATTAAAGAGTTCACTGGCGCACACCCCAAAAACCTGGCTAATCACTGGCGTAGCCGGCTTCATTGGCTCCAATCTGCTGGAGCACTTGTTGAAGCTGGATCAAACCGTTGTCGGTCTTGATAACTTTGCCACCGGGCACCGGCACAATCTGGACGAGGTTCAGGCTTTGGTGACGCAGGCGCAGTGGGCCAGGTTACGGTTTATTGAAGGCGATATTGGCAATCTGGCGGATTGCCAGAGCGCCTGCGCGGGTGTGGACTATGTGCTTCATCAAGCCGCGTTGGGGTCTGTTCCCCGTTCCATAAACGATCCCATTGCCACCAATGCCGCCAACGTGTCCGGCTTTTTGAATATGCTGGTGGCCGCGCGGGATGCGGGGGTTCAGAGCTTTACCTATGCCGCATCCAGCTCCACCTACGGTGACCACCCCGCCTTGCCCAAGGTGGAAGAGGTGATTGGCAAGCCGCTGTCGCCCTATGCGGTGACCAAGTATGTGAATGAGCTGTACGCCGATGTGTTTGCGCGCACCTATGGGTTCAAGGCCACGGGGCTGCGCTACTTTAATGTGTTCGGTCAGCGCCAGGACCCGGACGGCGCCTACGCGGCGGTTATTCCCAAGTGGGCCGCGGCGATGATTGCGGGCGAGCCGGTTTACGTGAATGGCGATGGCGAGACCAGTCGGGATTTTTGCTTTATTGAAAACGCGGTGCAGGCGAACTTGTTGGCCGCCACTGCGCCCGAGGCGGCAAGAGGCGAGGTTTATAACGTGGCGGTGGGCGACCGCACCACGCTGAACATTCTGTTTGAATCCCTTGCGCACGCTTTGACGGCCCTTGGCTGCCCCTATGAACAGCAGCCGGTGTACCGGGAGTTTCGGGCAGGCGATGTTCGGCATTCCCAGGCCAGTGTTGAAAAAGCCAAAGATAACTTGGGCTATGCGCCCGAATTTCCGATTCAGGCAGGCATCACCAAAGCAATGCCTTGGTACCGCGCCGCGCTGTCTGACAACGTTTAAATAATAGGATGTTTAGATGAAAAAAATTGCCGTAATCGGTTTGGGTTACGTGGGCTTGCCTTTGGCTGTGGCGTTTGGCGAAAAGCGACCGGTGATTGGGTTTGATATCAATCACAAACGTATTGATGAGTTGAACGCCGGGAATGATGTAACCCGTGAGGTGTCGGGTGACGAGCTGGCGGTGGCCTCCGGCCTGTCGTTTTCCACCTCGGCGGACGATTTGGCGCAATGCCAGGTGTTTATTGTGACCGTGCCCACGCCGATTGATGAATTTAAGCGCCCGGATTTGACCCCGCTGATAAAGGCCAGGGAAACCGTGGGCAAGGTGCTGAAGCCGGGCGATATTGTGGTTTACGAATCGACGGTTTACCCCGGTGCCACCGAAGAGGTGTGCGTGCCTGTGCTGGAGCGGGTGTCTGGCCTGCGCTTTAACCAGGACTTTTACGCGGGCTACAGCCCGGAGCGGATTAACCCGGGTGACAAAGAGCACCGGGTGACCACCATCATGAAGGTAACCTCCGGCTCTACCCCGGCGGTGGCCGATGAAGTGGATGCCATGTACGCCGACGTGATTACCGCAGGTACGCACAAGGCGAGCTCTATCAAAGTGGCGGAAGCGGCCAAGGTGATTGAAAACACCCAGCGGGATTTGAACATTGCGCTGATGAACGAGCTGTCGATGATTTTTGGCCGGTTGGGCATCGACACCCACGAAGTGCTGGCCGCCGCCGGCACCAAGTGGAATTTTCTGCCGTTCAAACCGGGCCTGGTGGGCGGGCATTGCATTGGGGTAGACCCGTACTATTTGACGCACAAGGCGCAAGCCATTGGTTACCACCCGGAAATCATCCTGGCCGGTCGCCGGGTGAACGATGGCATGGGGCCGCACGTTGCCGCCGAGCTGGTTAAAAAGATGATCAAAGCGGGCCACACCGTTGCCCACGCCCGGGTGTTGGTGTTGGGCTTTACCTTTAAAGAGAACTGCCCGGACTTGCGCAATACTCGGGTAATTGATGTGGTGCGGGAGCTGAAAGAGTTTGGCTGTTCGGTGGATGTGTCAGACCCTTGGGTTAGCAGTGAAGAAGCCGAGCGCGAGTACGGCATTTCGCTGGTGGAGGCTGCGCCCAACGGGGACTACGATGCGCTGATACTGGCGGTGCCCCACAACGAGTACTTGGGTATGACGGCCGGCGATTTCCGCGCTTATTTGAAAGAAGGCGGCGTGCTGTTTGATCTTAAGGGCGTGTTGCCGCTGGGCGCGGCTGATTTGAGGTTGTAGGGGGGCAGGTCTGGCCTTCCACTGCATTAATCCGTGTTTCGTTGATGAGGAACTTCGTGGGCATCGGAAATCTTTGCCCAGTGGGTAATTCTTCGTTTGTTTCCATCCCAAAAGTATCTCAGGTGCTCGCTTTGCACGGGAGCACATAGAGCAATAGGCCTGAATGCGGTAAGGCACTCGTAACCGGGGCGGCGAACTGAGTTGTAGAGCAGTCCGTCAGCTTGGTTAGCACGACACGAAGCGGCAAAGGCTTGGCCGGCGGAGTAGTCATCCGGGTGGTGGAGACGCAGGAACGGCTCGCCGCGAATATCCTGCATCGGCAGAGCAATACCGCCGACATAACTGCGCATCGTTAGTTCGATGGACTCTTCGTTGGCTGCCTCCATTTCCCGTTGCTTGTGGTAAATGGTTTCGGCAATCGCCGTTTCCAGCGAATCCGCCGCGTAATAGACTCCAAAATCCCCGTTGGTGAATCGACTTCCGAAACCCCGGTGCGTGAAGGCGGCCATCACCGGGCTGGAGCCGGGACCTATTAGACGATCCTCCGGGGCGACCAACTGCAAATCCCCAGCCTCATCGAGCAGGCGGTCATTGGTCATGGCCTCTATGTCAAAAGCGATGGCCAGCTCTTCGGGGATATCGTAGACACGCTCGAAGAGGTCGATTGGAGGGTAATGGCTGGGAATGATGCGATGCGCCTTCCAATTCGGAACAACCAGAACCGGGGTGGGCATCACGCCCAACCCCGTTTTGCATCGAAATAGCGCCGGGCTTGCATCAGGTGTTTCATGGAGCCACGTGCCATGAAAACCAGTGCGGATGTCCCGGAAAAAGGCATTTCACTCGTCGCCAGTCGAACCCGGCGATTGGCTCGTTCAGCGGTTGGGTACATCAGTCTTAACGATTTGTAGATCCCCAAGACATAGCTGATGCGTTCCAGCGTGTCACGAGAGAGCTTGATGTAGGGCAGCTTTTGATATTTGGCGAGGGTGCTTCTGGAGATGCCGCCAAGCATTTGCATCATTTCCTCTTGGGTGCAGCTCCACTCGTGACAGATGTTAAAGAAGCCCTTGAGTGCAACGTGTCCACGCATGGCTTCAGCATCCGCCAATCCAGGTTTTTTATCGCGTAGAGCGGTCATGGTTCTATCTCTTGAGTGTGTATGTTAGTGAATAATAGCACTTAATGTACAACTATGCACAAATCAAGCAAGGCCACAACGGCTCCCGAGCCTGCAATAGGCGCGGTTGATTTGAGATTTACCGCTCTGGTTTTCCTTCTGACCACCCTTTTAACCACTCTTCTAATCACCCTACGGATGTGTTTATGCAAGCTTTGACTGCTACCGGTATTCCGGCTGCTTTGCTGTCTCTTGCTGTGTTGTTTGTTCTTCATCCTTTCGCCCGTTTGATTCGGTTGGTTGATGTGCCTGACCATCGCAAGGCTCATACCGGTGCGGTGCCGCTGATTGGGGGCCTGAGTGCCTTTGCTGGGCTTTTTCTGGCTTGGATGATTTCGATGCCGCTGACGGGCGGTTTTGGGCTTTATCTGTTTTGTTCTTTGTTGCTGGTGTTGTTGGGCGCGGTGGACGACGCCCGCGATGTGCCTGCCCGGTTCAGGCTTGGCGCCCAGGTGGCACTTGGGGCGATTTTGTCTTTCGGTTCGGGTGTTTACCTGACGGGGTTTGGTGATTTGCTGGGCCTGGGCGACATATTGTTGGGCTGGGCTGGGTTGGGCCGCTGGTGACGATTGCAGCGGTGATTGGCGCCACCAACGCTTATAACATGGTGGATGGCATTGATGGCCTGGCGGGCAGTATGAGCCTGGTTACTTTGGGTTCTCTGGCGCTGCTGTTTGCAGCAACTCCGGGTTTTCATATTGAGCTTGTTCTGGCTGTGACCATCATAATGTCTCTGCTTCCATACCTGACGGCAAACCTGCGTCTTCCTCTGTTTCGCTCGAGGATCTTTATGGGCGATGCAGGTTCTATGTTTATCGGGTTTTCTATTGTTTGGCTCTTGGTCAATGGCGCACAGCCGGATACTGGTGCTCTGCGGCCAGTGACCGCGCTTTGGATCTGTGCCATTCCGTTAATGGATATGGTGGCGATTATGATCCGTCGGGCGAGAAAGGGGCAGTCTGTCATGGTGCCAGACCGGGATCACCTGCATCATATTTTCCTGCGAGCAGGGTTCACGGATCGCCAGGCGTTGTTGGTGATAACGGTTCTGGCGGCTCTGTTGGCCTGCGCCGGTATTCTGGGGGACGCTTTTCAGGTCCCTGAATGGTTGATGTTCGGGCTCTTCATATTGGTGTTTGGTTGTTACAGCTGGGCAATAGGTCATGTTTGGCGTTTGTTGGTTCTGTTGCGGCGGTTGCGGTGGTTGCGACCAATTGAACGTGCGAATTAAGTCAGCGAGGGCGATGGACCGGACAAGATAGTTGACGCTGCACACGAACTGCAAACAGACTGAATAACCGGCCAAGAAAACGGCCGGGCTATCGCACAATGGCAGAGGTTTTCCGGGGTGAATACTCAGGAGCTTTGGAAACGAGCGGTGCTGCACTTATTACTTGAATCCAAGCCCTGTGAGCAAGAATTTCTGGAAATTCTGATAGACCTTATGGTTGAGCGTCTTAGAACTGCCACTGGGCTTGCACAACAGCGCAAGTTGGCAAAAAGAGCCGCTCTCGCTACAGATCTTGGCTTGAATGACAATCTGGGGGACTGAGAACAAACTCTATCCGGTAAGTTATTGATACCAGAAGGGTTTTTAAAGAAAATTGGCGGAGAGAGAGGGATTCGAACCCTCGAAACGCTATTAACGTTTACACACTTTCCAGGCGTGCGCCATCAGCCACTCGGCCACCTCTCCTAAAACAGAGTCGAATCAGCAAGATGATCACCGATTCGAAGGCGCAGACTTTAATCGTTTTATCGGCGATTGGCAACCACCTTGAAACCAAAAGCCGCAAAACTTCCAGCTTGCGCGGGTAATTGTCTGTACGATAGACGTCATTCCTTACGTGTCTATCAGGCAGCGTAATCCGTTTCAGGATATGAGCAGAACTTAAAGGCGAATAATGAATGTTGATGCAATCTGAACACTCGACCCTGCTGCTAATCGATGTCCAGGAAAAACTAATGCCAGCAATTACCAACGGGCAGGATGTCGTCAGCCAGTGTGTCACGCTCGCTAAGATTGCTGGCCTGTTGAACGTACCGGTTTTAGCCACGGAACAGTTGCCAGAGAAGCTGGGACCAAATCTGGAAGCGGTCAAGGAGCTTTGCCACCGTACCCTGACCAAACATCACTTTGATGCCTGCTCGGACGGTCTGGTCGAGGCTCTACCCGAAGGCCGGCCACATATTGTTATTGCCGGCTGCGAGACCCATGTGTGCATGATGCAAACGGCACTTAGCCTGATTGATGCCGGCTACTCGCTCTGGGTTGTGGCAGATGCTACAGGGTCGCTTAAAGAATTCGATCGGGATGTCGCCCTTGAACGGCTCAGCGCTTGCGGCGCGCACATCGTTACCGTTGAAATGGTCGCGTTCGAGTGGATGCGACACTGCAAAAACACGGCTTTCAAAGATGTGCAGCGGTTGATTAAGTAGGCAGAAAACCCAATCATCCGTTCATAGCCGGGCAGCGTAATCACAAATCCCGTTTTCACCAGTAAAAAGGTCAACAATGCTGAATATGGATTTTGCCCGCAGGGTTGTGGTTCATACCGGTGAACAGGAATGGCTTGCCAGCCCTTCAGGTGGTGTGGACAGAAAGCCATTGGCCCGAGAAGAGGCGGAACGCGGCCACGCTACCAGTATTGTTCGCTATAAGCCCGGTGCGTCGTTCAGCCGCCATGAGCACCCACTGGGTGAGGAAATACTGGTACTTGAAGGCGTGTTCTCGGATGAAACCGGCGATTACCCGGCAGGTACCTATCTGCGCAACCCGCCAGGCACGGGCCACGCGCCTTTTAGCAAGCCTGGCTGTACCCTGCTGGTGAAACTGCATCAGTTCGACAAGCGCGACCGCACTCCGGTGCGAATCAATACCCAGAAAACTCCCTGGCTTCCCGGAATCGGTGGGCTGGAAGTCATGCCCCTGCACGAATTCGAGCACGAACATGTGGCACTGGTGAAATGGCCGGCGAACGAACGTTTCCAGCCCCACCGGCATTTTGGTGGGGAAGAAATCTATGTTATTTCAGGGGAGTTTTGTGACGAGAACGGGCGGTATCCGCAGGGAACCTGGATAAGAAGCCCTCATCTGAGCCAGCATCATCCTTTTGTAGATCAAGAGACGGTTATCTGGGTAAAAACCGGCCACTTGCCTGTCGAACAGGCGAGTTAATTAACAGCGCTGTGATCCACCACGATCAGCTCTTGCAGATCAAATCCTGCTTCCAGAGCTGTTTTTCTGAACCCGGCCATGGCCTCATCGCTAACCGTCGGGCTGCGTGACGACCGAATTGCGGCGCAGGTACCAAAAAAGCATAAGCCCGGAGTGCAACAGTAAAAGTGGGATCGCAAGCAACAATAGGCCGGCCCAGCCGAGAGAGCTTAAGGCCAGCCCGGCTGACATGGACGCAACGGCCTGAAAGCCAAAAACCATCATGTCATTCAAGCCCTGCACGCGAAAGCGCTCGGAATCGCTATAGCCCTGCGGCAACAAACTGGTGCCACCCACAAACAAAAAGTTCCAGCCGATACCCAGCAGGATAAGAGCGCCAAGGTAGTGATGAAAACTGACGCCGCTGGCCGCCAGGGCAATGCAGATCAGATAGGCAACCATACCCACTAACATCATGCGCCTTATGCCCACCACCCGAATTAACCAGCCGCTTATAAGCGATGGCAAATACATGGCCATGATGTGCAACTGAATGACTCGTTTGGCATCGTCTAGCGGGTGCCCGGCCATTTCGGTCATGCTCAGGGGCGTTGCCGTCATAATAAAGCTCATAATCGCGTAACCCACCGCAGCGGCGCTGATGGCAACCCATATCACCGGATTCGCAAGAATTTCACGCATCGGCCGACCACCGCCTTCATGCACCGGTCGCGGTAGTTCGCCGCTGCTGCGGTAACCGAGCACCAGTATGATCATGGCAGCAAGCTGAACCGCTGCCAGTCCCAGCCAGCTGGTCAGAAACGGGTGCAGCGGATCGTCACCACCAATCGAGGCAATTTCCGGACCGACCCAGGCCGCAACCAATCCACCTAACAGAACGCGCGCCGCTGCAGTGCTGGCCAGTTTGGGGGGGACAGATTCCATAGCGGCGAAGCGGTACTGATGCACCACCGCAAGCCCACTGCCGCCAAGTACCGCCGCTAGACACAAAAGGGCAAAAGCACCTTGCCAGGAAGCCAGCGCACCCACTCCAGCAGCAACCGTGCCCATAACCGTGCCCAAAAGCATCACCGGCTTGCGCCCGATGCGGGCCATAAGCCAGGTGGCGGGTTTGACGGAGAGCACCGTACCCACCACTACGAACGCTACCGGCAAGGTCGCGTATTCAGGGCTGCCGGCCAGCGCCCGGCCTTGAATACTGCCAATAAACACAATAAATGGCGCCGTACACATGGCCATCGCCTGCGCCGCAATTAACACCCAGACATTCAATGGCATAGTTTATTTTTTCCGGTAGATAATACCCGGACTGCACTGGACCATCTCGTACAGGTCAGTTAATCCGGTAAGGGATTCCGATGCACCCAGTATAAGATAGCCGCCTGGGTTCAAGGACGCGTGAATACGGGTAAGAATGTCGCGCTTGTGCTCCGCAGAGAAATAAATCAGCACGTTGCGGCACATGGCAATATCAAACTTGCCTAAAAGATACCGCTCTAATAAGTTGATTTCCTTATACTCCACCATCGCTTTGATCTGTGGTTTGATCTGCCAGCTGCCGTTGACAGCAGCGGTAAAAAACTGTTTTTGCCGCTCCGGCGACAAGCCCCGACCAATAGCAATAGCTTCATATTCACCGCGTCGCGCCGCATCCAGAACCGTTTTGGAAATATCGGTGGCGACAATCTTCACGTCACGCAGACGCCCAGGCCGCAAGCGGCGATACTCTTCGATCACCATTGCTGTGGAATAAGGTTCCTGCCCGGTGGAGCAGGCCGCCGACCAGATGCGTAACGGCTGCGGCATTTTACGGTCAGCAAACTCCGGCAGCAAAATATCCTGCAAAATGCGGAATGGATGATTGTCCCGAAACCAGAGAGTTTCGTTGGTGGTCATGGCATCAATAACCACCTCGCTCAGATTATTGCGACCTGGACGCTTCAGGCGATCAAGTAACTCGCCAAGAGAGCCAAGCTGATGGTCTTCCAGAATCCGGCGCAGCCGGCTCTTCACCAGATACTGTTTATTGTCGCCCAGCAGAATACCCGATGCGTCCTGTAAAAAGGTTTTGAACGCCGCGTATTCCTGAGGAGTGATTTCAGATTTCATGCGTTCTCGATTCTGACAGCCTGTGAAGTAACACGTTTATTTTCCATCATTGACATCCATAACCCGCTCGGCCAATTCGTCTGGGCTGAATTTCGCCATAAAATCGTCTGCCCCCACTTTCTGAACCATCGCTTTATCGGCAGCCAATAATCTGATCGGCGAGGGCTGTCAGTTCGGCTGCAACCAGGTCGGGAAGGGGTACGCCAGGCGCTGTCAGAATAGCGTTGTGAGGGCGTGTCAAAAACGCACCACGGCAACCAGCTGCCTGGGCGCCTATGGTGTCCCAAAGGTGACAGGCGACCAGGCACAGGTCTGAGGTCTCGACAGACAAAGCCTTCGCGACCAGGCGATAGGTTTCAGGGGCGGGTTTGAATTTACCCGTCTCCTCGATGCTGAAGGTTTGCTCAAAAAAGTGATTCAATCCCGCTTTTTTCAGTGGGTTGGGCGAAGCGCCACTGCCCGAGTTGGTCAGGGTTACCAGTCTGAAACCTGCATCGCGCAACCGGGTAAGAGCTGGAATAGCGTCCGGATGTGCCGGCATTGTACTCATCCGCTCTTTTAGCTCCGCAATATCGTCATCCCCGATGTCCACCTGGTGAATGTCGGCGGTCATCCGCAGTGCGCCCACCCCAAGGTCTCCAAAGGGCGTGTAAAGACCGGACAGAGTCATTGTCTGTGAATAAAGCACCAATGCCGAAAACCATTCCCTCAGTACTTGTCGATCGCCGAACACGCGATGAAATAAAGGCTCCAGGGTGGTTATATCGAGAAGTGTTTCATTCACATCAAACACGATAATGGATGGAAACTTCTTGTCGGGCATGAGCATTCTCCTTTGGGTTACAGTATTAATCGCGAAGACTGGACATCAGTTCATGGCCAGTCGGGCGTCTGTGCGTTTACAGCTTAAAAATTCAGACGTTGCCAACCACTCGGGATCCGGGTAGTAGGTGAACAGATACTGGTTTTCTTTCAGGCGCAATGACTAGCCGTTGCGGCCGTAATAACTGTTGAGCGTGCGAAACAGACCAATACTGGATTGATCGGAATCTTTCCGGGCGCAAACCCCTTGCTTTAGCTCGGGGATAGCCCGGGTATTCAGAGCGGACGAGCCTGCTCCTGAATATACTTTGTCACAGCGTCCAAAGACGCTCCGCCGGTTGAGACCACACAATAACTCGGACTCCAGAAATGGCTTCCCCACAACCACGGCCGGATTTCCTCATGGAAGTCTCTGCGCAGAACGTAAGCACTTTTGCCTTTCAGTTTTCCGACAAAATTCGAGAGGGAGTGCCTGGGGTGAGCGCTGACGATGAGATGTACGTGGTTGCCCTCGCCGTTGAATTCCAGAAGCTCCGAACCCATCTGTTCACAGGTTTCCCGGAGGATGCCTTCGATGGCCGTCAGGATCCCGTCGGTGAAGACGGATCGACGGTATTTTGTCACAAAGACTAGGTGGACTGTGTTCTTGTAAACAACGCTTCGACCTTTTCGCCAGTGGTTATTTTCGGACATAGTGTGCTCAATATACTAGAATTCAATGCCGATATTGTTTACCTTTAAAGCATGATTGTAAAGCACGGAAAGTCCATCGAAATTACCGACCAGTTGTCGCCTAAAGCGGCCACTGCGATCGCGCAATGGATCGGTGGTTACACCGTGATTTACAACCAGAAGACCTTGGCCTCTCGGGCGGAGTATCAGTCGTGGATCGAGGCCGGCAAGCCTGTCGAACATCGACCAAAGGTGGACGCTTCAGCCGCCCAATTCCAGGCAGAGATGCCTTTTTTGAAAGACATTCCGGCGCAGATTCGGCGAAACGCCGGGGCCAAGTGGTTCGAATCAAATCAGGCCGCCCTGAAAGGGCTTCGCAGTCGTCCCACCGTTCGCCCCAAACACAAAAAACGGAATTGTTACGTCACCAACGAACTGTTCGATGTCCAGGAACTGGACAACGATCGCTGCCTTGTTCAGCTGAAAGCCAACTCCGGAAAGCGCCATCGCGGCCAGTACCTAACCGGCGTGGTGATGCCGTTCCCGGCAAAAGACGCGGGCAAGGCGTTATATTTGTCACGCAAAGGGCGCCGATTCTGGCTGTCCATGAGCTTCGACAAAGCTCTCGATGTGATGACCGAGAACGACGTTCGGCAGTACGCCGCAGCGCTCTCCGACACCGAGCTGGAAGGCCAGGTTGACGGTTATGATCTGGGTGTTAAGCGTCAGCTCACGGACTCCGCCGGCGAGGTGTATCACTTGCCGGATGACACCGTCGCAGCTTTGAGTCGATTGGAGAAACGCCGAATCCGGTACCAGCGCCGGTATTCGCGCATGGCCCGAGCCAACGATCGAAAGGCCGGAACGATAAAGCGACCTCGCACCGGTGGCGAGAAGAAGATGCAACGCAAAATCGCTCATTACAGCGAGAAACGGGCTCATATTCAGAGCAACAATTCGCACCACATTTCCAAGCGAATTGCCGATAAAACACGACTCATCGCGGCATTCGAAGACATCAAAATCAACAACATGGTTCGCCGGCCAAAAGCGAAGATCTGCCCGAACACCGGTCGCTGGCTGGTCAACGGCGCCAGCGCGAAGCGCGGCCTGAACAAAGCGATTCATTCTGTGAACCTGGGTCAGATTCGCCAGTTCACCGCCTACAAATTAATAGACCGCGGTAAGCTCATGGTGCGAGTTAAACCGCACTATTCTAGCCAAGAGTGCTCTCAGTGTGGCCACACTGAAAAAGGCAACCGACCGTCACAAGCGACGTTCAAGTGCCTCGGTTGCGGCTTCGCCGCAAACGCGGATGACAACGCGGCCTGCGTGATCAAGCAGCGCGGAATAACGCACGTTCGAAGTGAGGCGTTCTCGCAAGGGAAAACACCTCGAACCACCAAAGTGCGACGGAAAAAGGCGCCCGAACTGGCGTCTTCAGGAAGCGGAGATCTTGTAAGCCCTGGTTGTCAGGCAACGATCGGCGATGCTCTACATTCTCGACGGACGATAGATCATTATTGTCTTTCGGAAGCTCGGCGGCTTTAGCCACGGGTAGTTCACAGCTTTCCGGAATGTTCGAAAATGACTCGGCCTCGGCATTGCCCGAGCCCCGGCCATGGGACACAAGCTCTTTAAACAGCAGTTTCTGACGTTTCAGGTCAAACACCCAAAGCCGCTGTTCAGTGGATGGCAATGAAAACCCGTATTAAAGGCAGGACCTTACCTGACGTTAGACTGTCTTACTGGTAAAGGCGGATCATGCTGTCATTATGAAAGCGGATCATCCGGTTTTCCGCAAGGTCCATTATTATAACGTTAGACGTTGAAATAGCCAGATTTTCGCTGGTACATGGAGGAACTGTATGCTAAAGCACCATGCGCTAAGCCGCGTTTTGCTGATCTGGAGCGCGCTCGTTGGTTGTTACACGGCGAAGCCAGCGCTTTTATTCTGGTGGATATTGCCGGTTATCGCATCAGCTACTTTCGCCCCAACGGTGAAATCTGGCGTTCGCGGATTGTAGTTGGCCAACCCTACCGCAGCACGCCGTCGCTGCGCTCCGAGATCACCCACTTGACCGTCAACCCGACCTGGACAGTGCCGCCAACCATTTATCGGGAAGACTCGTTGCCAAAAATTCGCGATGACACCGGATATCTGTATCGCCAGAATATGAGCGTGCTTAACCTTCGGGGGCAGCGCCTGGACCCGCAACAGATCGACTGGAGGAATCCCGGTAGCATTATGCTACGCCAGGATCCGGGCCCGACGAACGCGCTGGGGCAATTGGTTCTGCGTTTTCCTGACAATCACTCAGTGTACTTGCACGATACGCCTGCGCAGGCGCTATTCGGGCGCCAGCAGCGGGCATTCAGCTCAGGTTGTATTCGGGTGCAAGGCATCACGGAGTTGGCACAAATGCTGTTTGACGACACCGACACGGCTGCGGATGTGAAAGCATTGATTGCGACTGGAGACACTCGCAATATTAACCTGCGGCGCACGATGCCGGTAATACTGCATTATTGGACGGTACACCCGGGCGAAGACGGCGAGCTGGTGTTCCGCCCGGATATTTATCAACGACAAGATGCCAGATTACAGAAGGCACTTGACCAGCCTTTGGAGCCACAGGGCTGGTTCGAGTTTAATCGTTTGATACCAGGTGAGTTCGAATCAGGTCCGCCAGCTGGCGTGCCGGTTCCGATGGCCGTCCAATAGAGCGGTGCAGGGCGATTTCAGCGGATTGTAACGCCGGCATGCCGCTGCGCTCGTCAATCACCCGTAGTTGATCGGTTAGCATATTGCGGGTCACCACAACCACCGCCAAACCGGCCACTACAACCGGTAAAAGGCCGGTCATGGACTGGCTGGAATAGGCCATACGCCAGCTCCGGCCTGCCGAGGCCAGCGACGCTTCAGCAACATCACGAAACACGTCTGCGCCGGGCGAATAAAACGCCAGCGGTATCGGGTCGGCCAGTGATGGTTGCGCGGTGGCGCCAACGGCCCAGACTAGTGGTTCGCGGCGAATCACCTCACCGCCCGGTGAACGCACCTGGCGCGTTACCACGGCCATATCCAGGCCGCCATCCTGTACCTGCTTCACCAGATCAACGCTGGAGCGGCAAATAACCTGTAACTGAATCGCCGGATACCGCTGGCTGAAGTGCGATAACACGGACGTCAGCAAAAAAGCGTAATCCTCGGGAATACCCAGACTCAGTTCGCCGGAAATCTGACGGCGTTGAACGTCGTCTACCGCCTCACTGTTCAACGCCAGCATTTTCCGCGCGTACCCCACCAGCTTTTGCCCCTCGGCTGTCAGGCGAATTTTACGACCTGCGGGTTCGTGCAGGGCAACGTCCAATGATGCCTCCAGCCGGCGCAGTTGCATGCTCACAGCCGGTTGTGTGTACGCCAGGCGTTCAGCCGCCGCGGTTACGCTGCCGGCGTCGGCAATCGTGACCAGCGTATGCAGCATGTTCAAGTCCAGAATGCGCCGCCTCAATTCATCAATTCCTGTTAGGTTATCAATCAAAAAATGTCGATTTTGTGATGTGTTGAAAGTGTATAGGGTTAGACCCTGTCTTGCTAATTCAGCAGCGTCGAGGGAGTACTAACGGTGAGTAGCCATACCATTGCCTTACACCAACCGCTTTATCTCAGCGTTTTTGCGGCGCTTGTTGCCGTTGTCCTGTGGGCGGTCGCGCCGCTGCTGGTGGATATCGCAAGCGCGGTACCTCCGTTTCGGCTGGCAACAATTGCTTTGTTAAGTGGTGCCGTGGCGGTTTTGCCCATGACGTTGCGCAAACGCAAAAAAGCGCGAACGGAAGCCAGGCAGGTGGCGGTGTCGCTCAAGTGGAAACTGGTGATTTATGGATTGGTGCCCGCGCTGATTTTTGGCGCCTTGGCCAGTTATCTGGCGGGCATGGGCAAGGCGCCCGCTGCCGAGGCCGCATTGATTACTTACACCTGGCCTATACTGTTTATTGTTCTTAGCCAGTGGCTGTTTCACCGGCGCATCCCATTGCCAGTCATCGTCGGGGCCGGTATTGCATTTTGTGGCGCGGCGGTATTGATATCGCCTGACTCCCTGGGAGCGGGTGCTAGCGACCATTATGCCGGCTATGCACTGGCACTGCTGGCCGCTTGCTGCTGGGCATTGTATTCGTGGATTTGTCAGGCGGCGCCGGTAGCAATTGCACCGTTGATGCCACTGTTGCTTCTGGTTGCCGGCGCCGGCGCGGCAACCGCTGACACTCTGGCTGGAAGCGCACCGGGAATGCCTTCCGGTGGCGCCTTGCTGGCCGGTATTGCTCTTGGCCTTGGGCCCAATGGGCTTGCTATGGTGGCTTGGGACCTGGCTGTGCGTACCGGGCCTACGGCGTTGATTGGTAGCTTGGCTTATGCGGTGCCGGTATTAGCCGTGGTGCTTTTGGTCGTTGCGGGCATTGCCGCCCCGGACTGGCGTTTGCCGGTGGCGGCGTTACTGGTAGTGGCCGGCTCGGTGGTGGCGTCTATGAAATCTGGCCGCCAACAACCGGCCTCGAATTAACCCTATTGTTTGATGGCTTCAAAACCAAAGCGCAAGGTAACCTCGTCGCCCACCATGTCGCCATCAAGGCCGTAGGTCATGCCCCATTCGCTGCGTTTCAGGCGGGTTTCGGCGCTAATACCCAGGGTGTATTCCTCGTGCCCGAACGGATAAACCGCAGATTTGTTGAGCGTTACGCTTAACACAACCGGATTGGTTTGGCCGAGCATGGCCAGGTCCCCGGTGACCTGGCCGGTGTTATCGCCGGTGGTGTTGAAATCGGTCATGGTGAACACAATGTCGGGGTGTTTGGAACTGTCGAGGAAGTCTTTGTTGGTGACATGCTCGTCGCGCTTTTTGTGATTGGTGAATACGCTGTCGCTTTTGAATATCAGCTTGCCGGAACTGAGCTCACGGGTTTCCTCGTCGTAAACAAATTCTCCTTCTATCTCGCGGAACATGCCCATCACCGGGGCGTAGCCGATGTGCATGATTTCAAACACCATGGAAAAGTGCTCGTCATCGACCTTGAAGTTGGACGGCTCGGCGTGAACCAGCGGGGCTGAAGCCAAACAAACAGGCACTAGAACAGCGGTAGCAATTCGGCGCAAGGATAGGACAGAGATTCCGGAAGTAGGGTTTTTTTCAGTGTGTTTCATGTTGTTCTCTCCATTATCTTCTCCGTTGATAGAGCCAATATACGTCTAGGAAAAACGACCAGGTTAACAGTAACAGCGCCGTTGCCAGCGACACGCTGACAAGCAGGGAAGGCGCTGGCGGCACAATCGCCACCATGAGCGTGACAATCTGCCATACGCACACTGTTTTGCGGCGAAAGCTCGGCGGTAGCGGCTGGTTTATCCAGGGCAGAGCCCAGGCAGCCGCCACAAAGCCATAACGCATCAGACCCAGCGCCAGCACCCAGGCGCCAGCTTTGCCAATGGCGAAAACCATCAGGCACAGACCAAGAATAAACAGGGCGTCCAGTTCCATATCGAATCTGGCGCCGAACTCACTGGCGCTGTTGGTGCGCCGCGCCAGCTGGCCGTCTACGCCGTCCAGTATCAGTGCCAACAAAGCCGCAACGGCATACCACCAAAGGCTGTTAACCGACAGATCAGCACCTGCGGCCACAGCGCAGGCAATGGCAACCAATACAATGATCATGCAACCGCGCAGCAGAGTTGCCCGGTTGGCCCAGCCAAAATTTTGGTGTGGCGGCCAGCGCGTTAACACACTCGCTGCAATAGCGGCATAAAGAATGATGGTTACCGCAGTGGCCAGCGTGGCTGCGGCTGCCTGGGTTGACGCAACGGGTGGAATCACCAGTGCAAACAAAACCGCCATCACAACGGCACTCCACAGCAGGTCCATCCATGGGGCAAGGCCTTGTGCCCGCGCTTGGGGTGCTGAATTCATCAGTAAACTCCGTCAATAATTCTGTAGACTGTCTGGCCTTTAGTATAGACACAAGGAGTACTGGATGAGTTCCACAAATGATGGCTCATCGCACGCAGCGACACGGGCATTCTGGATTACCGCCGCTGGCGAAGGGAAAATACTGGACACGGTTCTGAATAGTCCGCCAGGCACGAATGCAAGTACTAAAGACAATGAGGTAACCGTGCAATCGTTGTACTCCGGTGTTAGCCGTGGCACCGAATCTCTGGTATTTCACGGCCGAGTGCCCGCCAGCGAACACCAGAGTATGCGCGCGCCTTTTCAGCAGGGAGATTTCCCTTGGCCGGTCAAATACGGCTACGCCAATGTTGGCCGGGTTGTCAGTGGCCCCGAAAGGCTAACCGGCAAGACGGTCTTTTGTCTGTACCCCCATCAACAGCGTTATAAAGTGCCTGCCGCGGCCGTTATGCCTTTGCCGCCGGGGTTACCTGCGGCTCGTGCGATTCTGGCCGCTAATATGGAGACCGCCGTAAATGGCCTTTGGGATGCCATGCCGGGCGTGGGCGACCGTATTGCGGTGGTGGGCTTAGGGGTTGTTGGCTTGCTTGTAGCCTGGTTAGCCAGCCGCATACCCGGAACCCGGGTAGTCGCTTTGGACACCAACCCGGGTCGCGAGGCAGTAGCGCGCAAGCTGGGCTTGAACTTCGCCAGCCAAAGCAGCGCCGATGATTTTGATCTGGTGATTCATGCCAGTGGCCAAAGCGCCGGCTTGGCAACAGCTTTGGGTTTGGCCGGCCCGGAGGCAACGGTGGTGGAAATGAGCTGGTACGGCGACCAGCCCGTCAACGCGCCCCTTGGCGCGGCCTTTCATCCTCGTCGCCTGACCCTGAAATCCAGCCAGGTGGGTGGTATTAATCCGCTTCGCCAGCCGCGCTGGGATTATCGAAGGCGCCTGACGCTGGCTCTGGATTTACTGCAAGATCCGGTGTTGGACGCTCTGATCAGCGCAGAAACCCCGTTCGAGCAAATGCCGCAAACCATGGCGCAAATTCTTGCCCCGGGTGATGATACGTTATGCCATCGAATTCGTTATTAGTCATAGTTCGTTACAGATAGCTCGTTACAGATAGCTCTGCACAGTAGGCTATTCACATTAGGCTTTGCCAAAGGAGATTTAAATGTACAGCCTGACCGTTCGCGATCACATCATGATTGCCCACAGTTTTAACGGCGAAATTTTTGGGCCGGCCCAGAAAACCCACGGCGCTACTTATATCGTCGACGTTAGCTTTGAGCGTAAGACGCTCGACCATGACGACTTGATTGTGGACATTGGCCTGGCTTCGGAGCAGCTGAAAGCACTGCTGGCGGAGTTCAACATGAAAAATCTGGACGACGTGGAAGAGTTCAAAGGCCGCAACACCACCACCGAATTTATGGCAAAGGTCATATTCGAACGACTTGCCGCGGCGATTCGAACCGGCCAACTGGGGGAGTCAGGCAAGGGTGTTGAAAGCGTGAAGGTAACCTTGGCAGAATCCCATATTGCGTGGGCCAGCTACCATGGCGACATTTGAATCCAGCCACGAACTGCTGTTTGTTGTACCGGGTGATCCACAACAGAACACCGGTGGTTATCGCTACGTGCGCGAGCTAGTAGCCGCGCTCAACCAAGCCGGCGCGTTAAATCAGCCAGGTATAAGCGCACGAGTAACGGGGTTGCCAGGCCAGTTTCCGCAACCCGACACCGTGGCACTGTCTGCCGTGAACGAGTTGCTTGCGAGTGCGGCAGAACAGTCTTGGGTGGTGCTCGACGGACTTGCCATGAGCGCCATGCCAGAAATACTGGAAGCACACCGGTCGAGGCTGAATCTGGTCGCGTTGATTCACCATCCGCTGGCCGACGAAACCGACCTGAGCTCGCAGCAGCAAGCGTGGTTTTTTGCCGCCGAAAAGCGCGCGCTGGCGGCGGTGCCCCACGTTGTGACCACCAGCCGCTTCACCGCAGAACGCCTTCGGGACTTTGGCGTAGCGTCAGACCGAATCCATATTGCTGAACCGGGGGTTGAAAAGCGTGCGTCTGGTGTTCCGGAACACTCTGCCAATGGCACGGCTGAAGGTGCAAAAACGATACGGCTGTTATGCGTCGCGCAACTGTCGCCGCGTAAGGCCCAGCGTCAGTTGGTAGAAGCCCTTTCCGGGTTGAAAGAGTTGCCATGGCAGTGCGTTCTGGCGGGCGCCTGTGATCGCGATTCGCACTACGCCGAACAGGTGCGCCAGCAGATTCAGCAGGCCGGTTTGTGTTCGCGTATTTCGCTGACAGGCGAAGTGGACGGCGATGCGCTGGCAGCGCTTTACAACAACGCCGACGTTTTTGTGTTGCCGTCGCTGTATGAAGGTTATGGCATGGTGATTGATGAAGCACTGGGTGTCGGTTTGCCGGTTATTTCCTCCAACGGTGGCGCTTTATTGCACACCGCTGATCGCCCCGGCGTTGCGATGTACAACGCGGGGGATGTGGCAGCGTTGCGTGAACGTTTGGGTATTTGGATAACCAACCCTGACGTCCTTGCGCAAGCCCGTCTTAGTGCCGAATCCGAGTCGCGGCTTGTGCGCACCTGGGCCGATACAGCCGCCGCCTTTACGGCCGCGCTTGCCGACTTTCAAAGCCATCACCCACATACCGAGTTCAGCGCTGACTGGCTCAGCCTGCGGCAGCCGGCGGACTATAAGGCGCGGTCGCAAAACCTCAATGCCATGCTGCGTGATTGGCTACAACAGCAATCGGGCGACCAAGTTGGGCCACTCCCGCCAACGCTGGTCGATCTGGGTACCGGGCTGGGGTCCAATGCCGGGTATTTGGCCAAGGTACTTGATAGCCCGCAGAAATGGCTTTTGATCGACCAGGACACGGATCTGTTGGCAGCCGCAGCGGCGCAACTAGAACCGCTGGGCCTGAGCGTCGAGACCCGGGCTTTACAGCTGTTACCACAAACGTTTGCCGGGCTATTACCCGCACAGACACGTCTGGTAACTGCATCGGCGCTGATTGACCTTGTGTCGGCCCAATGGTTGCAGGCGCTGGTAAAAGAAGTCGCGGACAAACGCGCGGCCCTATTGGTTGTGCTGAGCTACGCCGGACGCTTCGAGCTTAGCCCCCAGCACCCTGATGACGATCTGCTGCGCGTACTGGTGAATCAACACCAGCACGGCGATAAAGGCCTGGGAGCGGCGCTGGGGTCAAGCGCCACGGCAGCGCTGACCGCAGAACTGCAAAGCTGTGGTTATGAGGTGCACATTGCCGCCAGTGACTGGCAGCTGGGTATGGATGCAGGTGCAGATGAAGAGCATGCTGAGCTGGCGCGCCAACTGATGCACGGCTGGGTCAATGCCGCCATCCAGCAGGACTCGGATCAGAGCGCGCGCTTAAGGATCTGGCTTGACGTCAGAGAACGGCAGCTGGCCACAGGGGAGTTGCGCATTACGGTGTGCCATGAAGATCTGCTCGCGTTGCCGCCAAGGGCCGGGTAGCCGGTATGTCTGCTACGACAAAACCGGGCGTGCGGGGCACCGCTGCCTGGCGCTGGCTGGCGAGTGCAATTTTGCTTGGCGCACTTTTCCTGCTGGTGGATACCACGGCCTTGTGGCGTGAGCTGCAACGAATTCCGCTCTGGGTGGTACTACCGGCCGTTGTACTAAGTGCGGTTCAGGTCGTCATTTCTTCCTGGCGCTGGCGTTACACATGCAAACGCCTCGGCTTGAGCATCGGCTTAGGTGATGCCGTGCAGGAATATTACCTGGCCACGTTTATAAACCAGGTTTTGCCCGGCGGCGTTCTGGGGGATGTGAACCGTGCGTTTCGCCACGGCGCCAAAGCCGGCAAGCGACAAAAAGCGGCCCACGCGGTGGCGATTGAAAGGCTGTCCGGGCAACTGGTTTTAGCGCTGGTGGTTGGGCTGGGCCTGATAGTGCTTTGGCAGGCAAACGTGTTCAAACCGTCGCTGGCGGGCTCTTCCGCTGCAATCGGCTGGCTGCCTATTGTTTTGCTGCTGGCAGTAGCGGGTGGTTTGCTGTTGTTGCGGCTTTACAGCGCCCGGTTCAAGGCTTATCTTCTGGCCTTGCGTGAGGATGTGCGCCAGGCTTTGTTCAGTTGGCCAGCTTTGCCGCTGCAGCTGATGTCGTCGTTGTTGGTTGTGGCCAGCTATCTTGCGGTTTTTTTATTGCTGGCGGTGGCCGCGGATTACGTCAACAGTGCCGCTGCAGCGGCTGTGCTTCTGGCGCTGTGTACCGTGTTATTGCTGAGTATGGTCGTTCCACTGACTGTGGCCGGTTGGGGTATACGCGAAGGCGCCGCGGCTTTGTTGTGGCCGCTGGCGGGGTTGCCGGCAGAGCAGGGCGTGGCGCTCAGTGTTGGTTACGGTGCGTTGATGTTTATCGGCAGTTGCCCGGGCGCTCTGATGCTGCTTAAAAGCCGCCACGGTTTGCGTTGAATTCCAGAGCGAACAGCATATCGGAACCCAGATTGACCATGGTTGCCTGGGGTCGCAGGGCATCGTCGAGTTGATCAATTTCGGGCAGTGTAAACGCTGGCCGACCGCTACCGATGATCATTGGCGCCACCATCACGTGCAATCGGTCCAGCAATTGCGCGTGCAGAAATGCCGACACAGTCACTCCGCCACCTTCTATGAATATTTTGTGCAAACCAAAGTCTGCCAGCACCGCCAGTATTTGCGCGGGGCAAACGGGTTGCTGGTTATGACCCAGGCACGGAACTTCCAGAACACTCGTTAACCCTTGCAGCTTTGGTTTCGGGCCGGGTTGGTAATCGCCGGCGACCAGCCGCAGCGTTGGCGCTGCGTTATCGGTAAACAGATGATGGCTGGCGGGCACCCGGCGGCGGCGGTCGATAACCACCCGTACCGGATTGTCACCAGAGGTACGTCTGACCGTAAGCTGGGGGTTGTCGGCCACGGCCGTTCCAGCGCCCACCACAACCGCGTCTGATAACGCCCTTATGCGATGCAAGTGGGTAATACCATCGTCACCATTAATGAATCGTGAATGGCCACTCACCGTGGCAATACGGCCGTCCAGGCTCTGGCCTAACTGGCCGATAACCGATGTGGTCTGGCCCTCTGCCAGTGGGCTTGCCAACGGTAAAAACAAATCAAACAGCCGCTGTGCCTGTTCGTTGGCAGGCCGCAACAAGCGCCAGTCTCCGCCGGCTTCAGACAACGCAAGCGCGGGTTCTGTGCTGTTTGGGACAGGCAAAATAACGTTGGCACAATCCCGAGCCTGCAGTATGAGTTGCCAGGCTGAGTGGGTGTCCAGAAGTGGGGAATCCATAGCCAGTCTATTCATAGCCACTCTATCCATAGCCAGTCGGTCCGCTTGCGTTGGCTGTATCTAAACAGGGAAAGCGCGCAAGGTACACCCGCCCAAGCTAAATAATGCCGGAACTGCGGCCAAACCCAGGCCAGGCAAAAGCTGCCAACGGTCGCCATCAAAAAGAACACGAGCAAACCGGGGTTCAGAGCGGTGCTCAAATCCGCCCGGGTAATGCTCAGAAAAATCAGCGTTGGCAATGTTGCTTTGAACACCAGGGCCGAGGCGGTATTGACGAACGCGTCATCTATCCAGTTAACGCGGCGCAGCCCCATGCCAATAAAGACCATGATGAATACCGGCAGTGTGGTTTCCAGGGTTCGGGCAAAGGTATCCAGCAATTCCATAGAGGTGTTTTCCAATGATTCCGGCCCGGTCATTCAGAGCGCTTTGATTCAGAATGCTATGACTCAGAACAGGCCGGCCTGTTGAATGGCCATATACGGAAGGGTGCCCGCAGCGATGGACAGCAGGGCGTTACGGCGCCAAAGGTGAACCAGCGCCACCAGAACGCCGGGGATTAGCGCGTCCAGACCAACAACCGGTAACGACCATGTCGCCGAACGTTGTAAAAATATGATAGCCAGCAACGCCATAACAGCGGCGGGTAAATAGCGCCCCAGGTGTTTGATGAGAGGGTGCTCAGTATGGCGCTCGAAAAAAACAAACGGAATGATGCGGGTGGCAAAGGTTGCCAGCACCGTCACCGCTATAAAGCTGGACAGATAGTAGTTTTGAAACAGGTTCTCAACCATGGGTTGTCTCCCCGCTGCGATTGCGGGCCAGAGCGTTTCTGTGCCGGCGGTATTGCAGTAACAACACCAGTGAGACAATCACAATGGCTCCGATAAGTTGATGCGGCGCTGGCAGAACGGCCATAGCCACCCCGGCGGCCAGAGCACCCAGCCAGAGCGGAAATGTTTCACCCAGCGCTTTGAACTGCTCAATGGTTAGCACAATGAACAGCGCGATCAGCGCAAATTCAATGCCGGTGCTGTTGAAAGTAACGCTGTGCCCCAAAAACCCACCGGCCGCGCAGCCGACCACCCAGTACAACTGGTTCAGTGCGGTAATGCGAAAATCCGTATGCAACTCCTGCTCGCGGCTCTGGGTGCGCTGGCGGCTGGTGAGAAGCGAGTATGTTTCATCGGTCAGGCCGAATATTAAATACAGTTTGCGCCAGCCGGCGCCGCGAAATTGGCCCAGCAAAGACAGGCCATAAAACAGATGCCGGGCGTTCAGCACAAACATCGCAATAAACACCTCCAGCAATCCGGCATGGGCGGCCAGCAAACTGACAGCCAGTATCTGACCGGCACCGGCGTACACCAGCACACCCATCAGTGGGGCTATCCACCAGGGGTAGTCAAGCTGTGTGGCAAACAGCACGCCAAACGCCATGCCCAGCGGCAAATAGCCAAACAGGATTGGTAAAGTGAGTCGAAACGCGGAGGGAGTCATTAGCATCCAAACTATTTTCAGAGGCGGCAATGATAATCAATTTAAAGCGCAGATTGAAGAACCAAAAAACCGCGACGAAGCATAAGCTTCGCCGCGGTTTTTTGGACAGAGCATTTTACACTCTGTGATCAGTTTTTCACTGCATCCGCTGCGCGAACTTTCACATAGCTGCCAGGGGCATCTTCCAGCGCCTTGAGCTTGCCTTCGCCTGGGACGCGGGCAGGAACCTGGTCGCCCTGATACTGAGCCAGCCATTCGACCCAATGCGGCCACCATGAACCAGGGTGCTGCTCGGCTTCTGCCAGCCAGTCGTCCGGATTCTCTGGCAATGTATCCACATTGTTGGTCCAGAAACCGTACTTTTCTTTGTACGGCGGGTTGATAATGCCCGCAATATGGCCCGAGCCGCCCAGCAAGAATTGTACTTTTCCGCCGTGAGCCTGAGCGCCGGTGTAGCAGGATTTCCACTTGGCAATGTGATCCTGGCGTGCGGCTATGAACATAGACGGCACGTCAATCTCCTGCAGATTATTGGTCTCACCACAGAATGTCAGCGAATCCGGTTGCACCAGTCGGTTGTTCAGGTACATTTCACGCAGATAAGGGCCGTGCAGCGCCGCGGGCAGGTTGGTACCATCGGTGTTCCAGTACAGCAGATCAAAAGCCGCTGGTTTTTCACCTTTCAGGTAGTTCTTCGTCCAGAAAGACCAGAACAACTCGTTTTCACGAAGCAGGTTGAAGGTGAAGGCCATGGCGCGGCCGTCCAGGTAACCCTTCTTGTTCATCATCTTTTCGATGCCGGCAAGCGAGCGATCGTTGATGTATATGCTAATTCCGCCCGGGTCAGTGAAGTCCAGAAGCGTGGCGAAGTAGGTCACACTGACGGTTGGTTTGCGGCCTTTCTTCTTCAACCAGGAAAGGGTTGATGCTACCAGGGTGCCACCGACGCAGTAGCCAATCAGGTTTATTTTAGCTTCGTCGGTGGCTTTGGTGACGTTGTCCATCGCCGCTACCACGCCTTTCTGCATGTAGTCGTCCCACACCAAGTCTCTCTGGCTGGGCCCCGGGTTTAGCCAGGAAACAACAAATACGGTTTGACCCTGATTAACCAGCCACTGAATAAACGAGTTGCGAGCGGTCAAGTCCAGAATGTAAAACTTGTTGATCCAGGGCGGCACGATCAACATCGGGCGCTTTGCTACGGTTTCCGTGGTCGGGGTGTACTGAATCAGCTGGATCAGTTCGTTCTGGAATACAACTTTGCCTGGCGTTGTTGCCAAGTTGCCACCGACCTCAAACGCAGAGCGGTCGGTCATACCAACGTTGAACAGCTTCGGGTTCTGGCGATAGTCGTCAATAAATTGCTTGCCACCCGTCAACAGGTTCTTGCCTTTGCTTTCCCAAGTAATGCGCAGGGCTTCCGGGTTGGTGACCAGGAAGTTAGCAGGGGACAGCGCACTGGTGACCTGGCGCGCGTAAAAAAGCATTTGGTCGCGGGTGTCTTTGGGCAGGTTGTCCATACCCTCTAACCAATCTTGAAATGCTTGGGAGTTGATCAGGTAAGCCTGTAACAGCAAATCAAAGGGCAAATGCTTGGACCAGTCTTCAGCTTGAAAACGACGGTCGTCTGCTTCCGGGCTAGCCACTGAATCCTGATCTTTACCCATTGCGCGGCTAAACGTGTAGGTGCCTAGCGCCAGATATTTGCGCAGCAAGTCACTTTCTGCCGAAATCGTGCGCAACGGATTCTTAGCAACATCGGCGGCCATGGCCTTATAAATATCCGACATTTCCCCCATCATTGACAGGGTGGTTGGGCTGACCAAGCCTTTATCGCCTAACATTTTTGCCAATCGCTCTTGGCCACGACGCACATTAGTGTCGACAACACCGGCCACTAATTTTTTGGTTTTACTCAGCTTTTTCATTCCGAGCATACAGAATTCCTCAAGTGAAACAAGAACAGTCGGTTAGGCATCGAAGCCTGATCGACCGCAAAAATGTTACTTTCCAAACTAGGCGCAATTAATTTTTTTGCGCGCCGGTTTTGCTTTTTCGAATATATCGCTAGAAATATGTGAACTACCAACACTAAATCGAAGATTTTGAGTTGGCATCTGGGTAAACCTACTACGCGGCGATCTGATGCGCAGTATCTTCCCTTCTAATAACGGTGGATTTGTGTGGTATCAGATCCATCATTATGGGGTTGGACACAAACCCCTTACAGGCTAGCCCTAAGGCCTCACCCGTTGCTTTTCTGAGGATATTAAGAGCACCGTTGATGTCGGCGTTTATGATCCCGTGCTTGCTTTGATACAACCCTCGGCGGATTCGCTTTCCGCTGAACAGTGGTAAAACGTTTTCAGGATTGTCACCGTAAACCGGCAGGAAGTCATTATCCAAAGCGGAGGCTTTGGACGTGTACGACTCTTCCTGAATAACGGTGGTGATGCCCAGCCCGTGGCACTTATATTGGATTTTAGACATCAGAGTGGCATGCGGAATACCGACAAATTTCTGGTTATTCACGCGGCCAATATTGACCTCTTGCTTCCAGTGTTTGTTATAACCGATGACCAACGTCCCGATGTTGTTCTCCAGGCAGTAAGCGATCACCTTGCTGGACGCCCTGTGCAGCAGGTCTTTTATCCGGCGAGTGCGTTTGTTGGTCACGGCGCGAATGTGGGCGTATTTGCCTTGGGAGCGAAGTTTGGCCACACGTTTGTTGTACCAGGCATTGATCGATTTCAGCGCTTTACCGTTGATCAGAACAGGGCGAACGCCCGGCTGATCGGTTGCGAGTGCGATAAGATTGTTGATGCCTAAATCGATCCCGGCCTTGCGGGATGGGTCGAGAAGACGGCAAAATTTGCCCGCCTCCACAACTTTTGATTCGTTGTAGATGATTTCGATAATGAAGCAGTTGCCCTTGGGTACAATGCGCACCTCAAGCGCAACGGTGTCGCCGACAGACGCGTTCCATTTTTGTGAAAACCAAAACTGCGTTTTGATCGGTGGCAATACGTCGCTGGCAAAATGCAATGTGCCGCCGACAAACTTGAAACCGTTTCGACCGATGTGCACGGTGGCCGCTTTGCGGGCGTAACGTGGTTTTTGAGGCCGAGCTTTGAAGGCTGAAGGTGTTTTCTTGAAAGCCGCTAAGGCGGCAAAAAACGCCTTCCATTCCTGGCCGACAATCTGCGTGCTCCGCTGAGCAATGGCCGACGGGAGCTTGGTGTACAGTTCCGGGTTATTTCTCTTCAGCCATTTATCGGCGTCGCGATGCGACAGCCTCTGATCTTTGCCGTCAGGATGGCGCTGCATCAGATAGGACGTGGCGTTTTTAATCCTGCGAACAATCTGAGTGCAAACGCTGGCCCCGCGAAACGCCTCATGATTCTTTCGAATGAGGATTTGCTGGGTGCGAATGTGGGTTGATTTCTCGTTGTTCATATTGATGATATTACGACTTGACATAATTGGTGTCAATCATTTATACAGTGGAATGTTCCGATGAAAAGAAGCCATAATTCGTGCGCGTATCGAAAGCCAAGATCGATCCAAATAGTCGCTATCCATCCAACACTAAATCAGAGATTTTGAATTGGAATTCCGCTCATTTCGTTAAAGAAACACACTTTGCATTACCGTATAATAACTTTACGCAAAAAGTGAATGCTGTGAAGTCATCCTTTTATTCTTTGCCATAGTGTACAGGCAACTAATCAAATGAGGGTTAAACAATGTATGGTTTTTGCGAGCGTACGCCAATTAGACCTTCGATATTTATGAATCAATGACTGAGGTTTTAAATAATGAACGAGTCGCTTTCAACGGTACCTGAACAGGACCCGCGAGAAGAATTATTTGTTGTACCTGCCGGTTTGCTGGCCGACGACCAGATACTGGGTCTTGTTGAAGAATACTGCACCCGTTATCACGGCCTGAACGATCAGGAAAATCCGCTGGTGGAAACCAGCAGAGTCAAGGCTGCGGTCGACAAGGGAGAGCTGGTTGTGTGGTTTGATCCAGTCACCAATACCGCCAGTCTGGATAGGCCGCAGGCCCAGCGCTGACGATGTTGGTGATGTTTCGTCATGGTTTGTTGCCTATCGCGATTCGGCGTTAACCGTTACAATTGCGGCCTGAATGCTAATAGCTGTGTGTGAGGTGCATATTGATCAGAGTGTTACTGGTAGACGATCATGATCTCGTTCGATCCGGGATATCACGCATGCTGGCAGACAACCCGGACATCGAGGTCATCGGCGAGGCTAAAAATGGTGAAGATGCCATTGAACAGGTACGCCGCAACCCGCCCGATGTGGTGTTGATGGACATCCGCATGCCAGGTATTGGTGGCCTTGAAGCAACCCGTAAAATTTTGCGATTGAATGGCGCCGTGCGGGTAGTCGTGGTAACCGGTTGTGCAGATAACCCCTATCCGGTAAGAGTTATGCAGGCAGGTGCTTCCGGCTATATTACCAAGGGCGCCGATATTCGCGAGATCATTCGCGCTGTGCGTAAAGCCCACGCCGGACAACGCTACATCAGCCCGGAAATTGCCCAGCAAATGGCGTTAGGGCAGGGCAATGAAGATCACCCGGAACTGACGTTATTCCAACGTCTTTCCGAGCGGGAGCGTGAAATAGCGTTGATGGTGGTGAATTGCAGAAAGGTTCAGGATATATCCGACGCACTCTGCCTGAGCCCGAAAACCGTCAATACCTACCGCTACCGCGTGTTTGAAAAACTCGGTATTTCCAGTGATGTTGAGCTGGCCCTCATGGTTGTACGCCTCGGGTTTCACGATGCCAGTAACGTCTGATGCGGCCGCCCCTCCGGCGGCGCCTTTTGACAGCCGGCACTTCCTTAAGCAACTTACCGAAAGGCCAGGCGTTTACCGGATGTTCGACGCCGCCGGCTCGGTGCTGTACGTGGGTAAAGCGCGCAATCTGAAAAACCGGGTTAGCAGCTACTTCCGTAACACCGGCCTGGCGCCAAAAACCCAGGCTCTGGTGGCAAAAATCTGTTCCATTGAGGTCACCATAACCGGCAGCGAAACGGAAGCTTTGCTGCTGGAACAGAATCTGATCAAGTCGTTGCGGCCGCCTTACAACATACTGCTGCGGGATGATAAATCCTACCCCTACATTTATGTATCCGCGCACCAGGATTATCCCTCACTGACCTTTCGCCGGGGGCGTACAAAAAAAGGTGGCGGCACCTGGTTCGGGCCTTTCCCCAGCTCGGGTGCGGTTAAAGAAAGCCTTAATGTTTTGCAAAAGGTTTTCCGCATAAGATCATGTAATGAAAGCTATTTCAGAAACCGAAATCGACCTTGTCTGCAATATCAGATCAATCGCTGTACCGCGCCCTGTGTGGGCTATATCTCCCCAGAGGACTACCAGCAGGATATACGCCGTGCGGCCATGTTTCTTGAAGGCAAGAACCCGGTGGTGATTGAAGATCTGATGCAGGCTATGGAAGCAGCTGCGGCAGAGCTGAATTTTGAAAAGGCCGCTGGCTACCGCGATCAGATGAACCACCTGCGACATGTTCAGGAGCAGCAGTCTGTTGATGGTGAAGGCGGCGATGCCGATGTGATCGCCATAACCCAAGACGCGGGCATAGTGTGTGTGGTTGTCATCATCGTGCGCGGTGGCAGAGTGCTGGGTACCAAAGACTACTTTCCGCGATTTATCATTGAACAGTCTGACGGTGAATTGCTGGCGGCGTTTTTGGGCCAGTATTATTTTGCCGGAGACACCCGTCGCGAGATCCCCCAGGATATTTTGGTGAGCTCTGAACCCGAGGGCATGGCGCTGTTAGCAGAAGCTTTGTCAGAGGCAGCCAAGCGAGACACCCGCATTCGTGGTAATGTGCGCGGCGAGCGTAGGCGCTGGTTAGAGCTGGCGCAAACCAACGCCCGCCAGACGCTGCTGACGCACCTGGCCAGCAAGGAAACCGTATACCGCCGCTTATTGGCGCTAAAAGACCTGTTGGACCTGGCAGAAACGCCGGCGCGCATGGAGTGTTTTGATGTCAGCCACAGCCATGGCGAAAATACCGTGGCGTCTTGTGTGGTGTTCGATGAAAACGGTCCATTGAAAAGCGATTACCGGCTCTACAATATTGAAGGTATCACCGGCGGCGATGACTACGCAGCAATGCGCCAAGTTCTGACCCGTCGCTATAAGCGATTGGTAGCCGGAGAAGGCAAACGGCCCTCATTAGTGTTTATTGATGGCGGTATGGGCCAGCTTAATATTGCCCGTGAAGTCTTTGAATCGTTGGAAATTACGGACATTCCGCTGATTGGCGTTGCAAAAGGCGCTGCCAGGCGGGCGGGAATGGAGCAGTTAATCGATGCGGTTACCGGACGGGTGTTTCGGGTGCCAGCAGATTCACCCGGGCTGCACCTGATCCAGCATATCCGTGACGAATCACACCGCTTTGCGATTACCGGCCATCGCGCTCGCCGTGATAAGAAGCGCCGTCAGTCCACCCTTGAGGGGATCGAAGGTGTAGGTCCAAAGCGCCGGCGCGATCTGATACGTTACTTTGGCGGCATACAAGAGCTGCTCAAAGCCGGCACTGACGAAATGATTAAAATTCCTGGCATCAGCAAGGCTCTGGCTGAAACCATTTACGCAGCATTGCACGACGAGTAGGCAACGAATGAACATACCGAATATTCTCACTCTTTCGCGCATCGTGATGATTCCGGTGTTTGTGTTTATCTTTTACATGCCGGTGCAATGGAGCTACCTGGTCAGCTCGGCTATTTTCACACTGGCTGCCGTGACCGATTGGCTGGACGGCTATCTGGCGCGCAAACTGAACCAGAGCACGCCTTTCGGGGCGTTTCTGGATCCGGTCGCTGACAAGCTTATGGTGGCTGTGGCTCTGGCAGTGCTGATTGAAGAGCATGCGGCGTTAATTCTGACGTTGCCGGCAATCATTATTATTGGCCGCGAGATTGTAATTTCTGCACTGCGTGAATGGATGGCAGAAATTGGCAGCCGCGCCAGCGTAGCGGTGTCTTATATTGGTAAAATCAAGACCGTTGCCCAAATGGCGGCCATTATCGGGCTGCTGGCCTTCCCACCCGGTGTGGTTCAGGCTGACATCGCAATCGGTTTGCTGTATGTCGCTGCCGGGCTGACCTTGTGGTCTATGGGGTTATATTTGAAGGCGGCCTGGCCGGACCTGTTTCCGCGCAAGTAAGCGTTCAAGGCCACTCGTTTTCCGCTTTTGGGTCGGCCGATAGCCCTTCACAGGCGCTCGCCCAGAGCGCAAGCTCACTCACCAGGCGTTGGCCGGCGCTGTCAAATGCAATAATGACATCGTCCAAACGATTACTGGCGGCGCTGGTTTTAATATCGAAGACCTGCGAGCACGCCGTTCTGCGACTGCGATTTTCCATAATTTCGCTGTATAGGCGGATGACCACATCGCTTTGATTAGCGCCGGGTTGGCTTTGAAACGCCAGCAATTCGGTCACCAGGGTCAGATCGGCCTCAGCCGGGCTGACGTCGGTAATGACCCGCTCAAACACCTGGCTTTTGCGTAATGCCGCGGTCATTGCATCGCGCATGATGACGGGCGCTGTGTCGCGCCAACGTGCGCCACCGTATATGCGAAATTCTGTAGCCTCGGGTTTTGCCAGAATGCGGGTGCTGTTGATGGGTTCAGAGGCCACCGGTGTGTCCACACGAAGACTATACGGCTGCTGGTCACCAGCGCGGCCCAGGGTTAAAGGCGCGGGCGCGAAATCCATTACCCGTGGCGTTTCAGGAACCGGAAAAATGGTGCAACCGGTCATCACCAGTGCGCATAAGGTGGCCGGTACAAAACTCTTCGAGTAGCGAATCATTGTGGCAATTCCTTGATAGTGTCTACGCCCCAGAGTGTCCCTGCCGGGTTTTCATCCAGCCGGCGGATAAAGCGGTTCAGGTTATTAAGTGTGTTACGCAATTCCCGCAGGGCCGGTGCCAGCTCGCCCATGCCCTGCAGCCCTGCATCCAGTGCGCCGGCGTTGTCGGAGGTGAGGGTGTTCAGCCTCTGCATAACGGCGTCAAAATTACCCAGGGCGCGGTCCATCGAGCGCAGCGCCGAGCGACCCTCGTTACGTAACAGCGCATCGGCGGTGCCAGACACTTCGGCTATTTGGGCGGCGGCCTGGCTGGCATTCGCGCTGGCCTGATTCAGATTTGTAAACAGCTCGTCCAGAGCGGCGCTCTTGCGCACCAGCGTTTCACTGGCCTCACGGGTATTGCTCAGAATGGCAGACACCTGCTCGATATTGTCAGTAGAAAATAACTGATTGGCGTTACGAAGCAGTTGGTCGGCTTTGTTCATTAGCATCTGACTGTTGTCCAGCAGGCCGCTGAGCGCGGAGCGCTGGGCGTCAATAATCGGGGGGTTCTCACGGCTACCGATTAACAACGGGCTGTTCTGGCTGCCGCCGCTGAACTCGATGCTCATACTGCCGGTGATGTTCGCCAGTGCCAAGCTGGCCCGGGTGTCTTCATGCATCGGAATGGTCTCATCGACGCGCACCAGCACTCGCACTTCCCCAGGATTTTCCCGCACCAAACGCAAAGACACCACGTCGCCCACGTTAACGCCGTTGTACAGAACCGGATTGCCTTCAGAAAGGCCACCGACTGTGTAATCAAACGCCACTTCATACCAGGCCCACTCCCGCTCATTACTGGTTTTGCCAAGCCACAACGCGAACACCAGAGCGGCGGCCGCCGTAATAATCGTAAACATTCCAATCAGGAAGTGATGGGCCCTAGGTTCCATTATGACGACTCCTGCTGGGAAGAGGATGATTGCGATGTTGGGTTGGTTTGGACCGCGTAGCTGGCGGCTCGGCCCCGTGGCCCAAGGAAATACTCCTGAATCCAAGGGTCCGGATTTTCGACAACTTTCTGCAAACGGTCGGCCACCAGAACTTTTTTCTGCGACAGTACCGCCACTCGGTCACAACTGTTGTAGAGCGTATCCAGGTCATGGGTCACCAGAAACACGGTTAAACCCAGTGCATCACGCAGGGTAACAATCAGTTGGTCGAAGGCGCCTGCGCCGATTGGGTCTAGCCCGGCGGTTGGCTCGTCCAGAAACAGGATTTCCGGATCCAGAGCCAGGGCTCTTGCCAGCGCCGCGCGCTTGATCATGCCGCCGGATAACTCCGACGGATACTGGGTCGCCGCTTTTACCGATAAACCGGTCAGTGCCAGTTTCATGCGTGCAAGATGCTCGGCTTCGGATCGCGGCAGTTTGCGATGTTCGATCAGCGGCAGGGCAATGTTTTCCTGAAGATTGAGCGAGGTAAACAGCGCGCCTTTCTGAAACAGTACGCCAAAGCGCTGTTCAGTAAGCGAGCGTTGGCGAGAAGACAGTGCGAGCAAATCCTTGCCAAATACTCGAATGTCGCCGCCTGACGGTTTGACTAAACCAACGATGCTGCGCAGCAAAACCGACTTGCCGGTACCAGATCCACCGACCACTCCCAGAATTTCACCGCGAAACAGGTCCAAATCAAGCTGTTGGTGAACAACGTGACTGCCAAAGCGGTTTTCCAGGTTTCGCACCTGGATAATCGAAGTTTGGGAGCTGTTTTCTCCATCCGTTGTTTGTGTCATTTACCAGCCCATCTCCATAAAAAACAGCGCCGCGATGGAGTCGAACAGAATAACCATAAAAATCGACTGTACTACGCTGGATGTGGTGTGTACGCCGACCGACTGGGCGCTGCCGCTGACTTTGAAACCCTCAAGGCAAGCCACAGCTGCAATCAGAAAAGCGAATATGGGTGCCTTGGACAAGCCCACCAAAAAGTGCTTCAACGCGACATCCTGCGACACAATCGATATGAATTGTGTCGGAGTGATGTCCAGCGTCACCGCACACACCAGGGCGCCACCCACCATGCCGGATATCATCCCCACAAATGTCAGCAACGGCAGGCTCACCATCATTGCAAGCACCCGCGGCAACACCAGCAGTTCGATGGGGCTGAGGCCCAGTGTGCGCAGCGCGTCCACTTCCTCATTTACCTTCATGGCACCAATCTGGGCGGTGAAGGAGCTGGCTGTTCGGCCAGCCAGCAGAATAGCCGCCAATAAAACGCCAAATTCCCGCAGGAACGAAAACGCCACCAGGTTAACGGTGTAAATGGTGGCGCCAAAATCGGCCAGTACCGTGGCGCCAAGGAAAGCGACAACCGCACCCACCAGAAATGTGAGCAGGGCAACAATGGGCACTGCGTTTAGCCCGGTGTCTTGAACCGCAGCTACAAAAGCCGTCATTCGCCAGCGCCGTGGGTGCAGCGTTGTCCAGGCCAGGGCCGCAATAATCTGGCCGATAAAGCCAATAAGGGTAACAACGAGCTGGTACAACTGTTCGACCCAGGCGCCTATATCGCGCAACATACCAGACAGCGTAAAGCCGGGTGGGGCTGGCAGTGGCTGTTGATCGGCCATGGCGGTTGCGACTGCACTCAAAAGCGCGGCGGTTTCACGACTAACCGCTTGCGGGTTATCCGCTAGCCACTGCTCCAGATTATGGGGCCCAACAAGTTCAGCCAGCAGCGACGCACCTGCGGTGTCTATGCGCCCCAAGGTTTGCAAGTTCAGTGTTTGGTTGCGGTCGAGATTTTTACCGGCTGCGATAACGGATGGGTAAAGAGCATGGTAGTAAGACAGGGTCCAGTCGCCGCAGGCGCTTATTTGGTCGCCGTCAATCAGCAGTTCGCCAGCGGCGTTCTGGCCAGGTTGTGAGTAATCCGACATGTCAGCACGGGTCACGTTGTTGCCAAACTCCCAGGATAATAACTAATGAATAGCAGCTTAAAGACTCCAGACCTTATCCGCCAGTACCTGGCGGTCTTCTGCATCATGGCTGGCCAGTATCATCGCCACACCGTCGCGTTTTTGTTCCAGCAACAGGCCGTGCAAAATATGACGGGCGTCTGGATCAAGCCCGGTCAAGGGTTCGTCCAATAGTAACAGGGGCTGGCCGCGCAGCAGTGCTCGCAGCAAGGCCACCCGCTGACGCTGACCGCCGGACAGTTGCGCCGGGCGGCGCTTGCCCATGCCGGCCAGGCCCACGCGCTCCAGAGCAGCGGCAATTTTCATTTTCTGTGTGCTCGATAGCTTCAACCCCGGATGAAGGCCAAGGCCGATGTTATCTGCAACGTTCAGGTGCTCAAACAGATTGTGCTCCTGAAACACGCTGGTGATCGGGCGCTCCCAAGGTGGCAATGGCGTCAATTCCTGCTGGCGCCACCGAATAGAGCCGCCACTTGCTTGCAGGAACCCGGCAAGCAGATTGAGCAGGGTGGATTTGCCAGAACCACTGACGCCATGAATAGCAAGGCATTCGCCGGGTGCCAGCGTAAAATCAAACTGCCACTTCGGCCCATGTTGGTCGGGTGAAGTCGGGTAGTGAAAACCTAGACCGGAAACATCAAGCATGGCGAATGTCCATAACGGATACGTTTTTCGGTCGGGCGAATGGGCGGAAGCGGGCGGCGCGGGTAAGAACATGAGCCAGGCTGAATATCATCAACAACAGTAGAATAAGCCAAAGCCCGGTAGCCGCCGCTGCAACCAGTTGATAGCTGCCGAGCTGCTGGTACAGCAGCACTGGAAGCGTGGGTGCACCAGGCGAGCCAAACAGCGCAATCACCCCAAAATCCCCTAGAGAAAGGCCAACTCCGTAGGCCAGCGCCAACGCTAAAGGCCGCTTGAGCCGCGGCCAGTGTAACCAGCGCCAGCGATACCAGCCCAGAATACCCAGCTGGTCAGCCTGCTGTCGGCTTGGCTGGTCCAGGCTTGCCAGAGGGCCGCGGACCAGCTGTAGAATAAAGGGCAGTGCCATCATGGCGTTAATCAACGCTACCAACAGCATTCCCTGGCCTGCTGCGCCCAGGCTAGGGCGAAACAGCAGAAACAGACCGGTCCCCAATACCAGCGGTGGCACTATTAACGGCAAGTAGCCGGCGCTGTGAGTGACCATTTTTGCCTTGGGGAATTGCCCGGCCGCAACAATGGCCATAGTGGCGACGACCGCCAACAGGCCTGCGGGCACGGCAATCGCCAGACTTTTCACAGTGGCCTGGAACAGCGGTGTTTGTGGATCAAGCATGGGCAGCGTGGCCAGCCCAGGATAGCCGCGGGCAACAATGGCGAGCAGCGGCAACAGCAGGAAAACGGCGAAAACCAGTATTAGTGCTGCGTCGCAAAATCGTGCGCGTCCGCGATTATCGCGCCGCGGCGGCGGTTGGCTGAAGCGTCGTTCCGATAACACTTTGGTGGGCTCACCCAGGCGCATAACCAGCCACCACAGGCCTCCACAAATACTCAGCTGCACCAGCGCAAGCAAGGCAGCGTGGCCAAAATCGAATTCAAAGCGCAGGGCCTGGTAAATAGCCACTTCCAATGTGGTTGCACCTGGTCCGCCGCCCAACGTCATTACAATGGCAAAACTGGTAAAGCACAGGGTAAACACCAGCGCCAGCAACCCGGGCAACACCGGCTTCATAGCCGGCCAGTCCAGAACCCGCCACAACATAAAACCGCGCAGCCCCATCTGACTAGCCAGACGCTTTTGGCTTTGCGGTATGGCCTCCAGAGCTTGAAGGAGAATGCGTGCAATCAGCGGTGCGTTAAAAAATACATGGGCCAGCACAATGCCGTTCAAACCGTACAAGTTCCATGTCAGCGCGGGTATAACGTCACTCACAACACCGGTCAACCAACCCTGGCGGCCGTATACATTGACTAAGCCTGAGACCACCACGATGGTGGGCATCACCAGGCTGAGCTCCATCAGCCGGAGCAGCAGGCCGCGGCCGGGAAACCGCGGTTGCCGCGCCAGCGCCCGGGCAACCGGAATGGCAAGCAGCGTGCTGATAAGCACAGACAGCAGCGCCTGCCAAACGGTAAAACTAACCACATTGCGTAGGTAACGGCTGTGCCAGAGTTCTGCCGGGTTCAGCGCCGGTGCCTGCCACATTAGGGCGCCTACGCCTGTGGCCGTCAGCGTGATTATGGCCAAGGCGATCAGCAAACCGGGTGCCAACTGCCAGCCGGGGTGGCTCAGCGGCGCGCGATGGGCGTTACAAAAGCTCAGCGGATTTTGCATTAGCCAGCTCCGCTAGCGCGTCATGGCTTCCAGCCACTCATCGACCCATTCGCGGCGGTGCTGTGCCACTTCGGCCGGATCAAAAAACAGGGTGCGGGACGGCTGTATCAGGCGGTTAAAAACATCGGGCAATTCGGCGCCCAGATCAATGGCCGGGTACATAACGTTCTTCAGCGGAATATGGCGTTGAAAGTCGACGCTTAACATGAAACCCAAAAACTCCCTTGCCAGCGCTTGATGTGGTGAACTGGCGACCACCGCTGCCACTTCCACTTGCAGGTAGTGACCTTCACTGAACGCCGCTGCCTGGTAGCGCTCGGTCTTGTCGATTGCCATGTGGTAGGCCGGTGAGGTGCTGTAAGACAGAATCATTGGCGCTTCACCGTTCATGAACAATGAAAAATAGCCGTCACTCCAGCTTTTTGTGGTGGTCAGGATTTTTTTCTGCAGCTGTTCCCACTTGGCCCCGGCATCGTCGCCGTAAACGTGGCGCATCCAAAGCAAAAGGCCTAGGCCGGGGGTACTGGTGCGCGGGTCTTGAATGATGATCTTCAAATCGTCTGGCGCTGCAATCAGCTCCGCCAGGCTTTTTGGCGGGTTAGGCAACTGCTCGGTGTCGTAAACAAACGCGAAGTGGCCCCAGTCGTAGGGTACGAACAATGGGTCTTGCCAGAGGATGGGTAAATCGAGAGCGTCCAGGTTTACATTGTGCGGCGCCAATAGCCCAGTGGAGCGAGCCAGTTCCATGGTGCCGGTGTCCAGGCCCAACACCAGGTCGGCTGAGCTGCTGGCACCTTCTAGCCTCAGTCGCTGTAGAATGTCTCCGCCGCTGTCGAGCACCACATAATTAAGTTGGCAGTCACAGCGCTGTTCAAACGCCGTTTTCACCGCCGGCCCCGGCCCCCATTCCGCTGCGAACGAGGGGTGGGTGTATACCGTTAACTCCGGGTTTTCGGTAGCGCTGGATAAACTGGTAAAAATGAGGATAAAGAGCCCTAAGACTGTCCGGGTTTTAGCAGGGAGTAGGGCAGTCTGACTATTTTGAACAATGCGTTGTAGCAGCGAATACGTCATGGTGGTTAAACCTCAAAACTCGGTTTTAGGGCACCACACGCGGTTTTCGGCCGATTAAAGCTCAATTCCTTCGCCGGCATTATCCGGGGCAGGTTCCGCGGGTATGGTCTCAGCCTGTTGGAGGCACCCCGTTGAGAAAGGCAAGTATAACAGGCTAAGTCTCATAAGGACGATACCGGAAATCGACAAAACTATACCAACATGCAAATACTCGTTTAAGAATTCAAAAACGGCATCGGAGATCGTATCAAACTCGGTGGTACACGAATGTTTCGCAAAAGTGTTCAACCAACACATCCATTGCGCAAATCTCACTAACCAAAGCTAGGTGCTATTGCGAATTTAATGGGTTGTGGCTGTACTTGAGTGGTTGTTCAATATAAAGTTGAGCGGTTACTCAAAATGTTCCCTTGTGCCCTATCTTGGCATCAAAAATCTGGACTGAACCATGGCTCGCGCGACGATTCACAACCGCCAAGACTCTCTGGAACGGGCTCTTCAGCTGTTCTGGCAAAAGGGCTTTCATGCCACCTCGTTGAAGGATCTGGAGAAAGCACTCGACATGCGGCCGGGTAGTATCTATGCCACCTTTGGCAGCAAGGATGGGCTTTTTCAGGAGTCTCTGGAGCGCTATGCTCGCTTGGGACTGGCCGAGTTTGAGCGCACTTTGAACGCTTACCCATCACCATTGGCTGGGTTGGCCGCCTATTTGCGTGGGCTAGGTGGCCTTCGCGATCGGGAATTGCCAAGTCGAGCCTGCATGCTGGTCAAGAGCCTGTTGGAGCTGGGCGAGCGAGAGCAGGCAGCCTGGCGGAAGGCCGAAGATCTGTTGGCAGGAATGGAAGAACGCTTTATTGATCGTTTCGATGCGGCACAGAAGATCGGTGAACTGGATAGCCGGCTTGATCCAGTTCGCCTCGGCCGGCGGTTGCAAGCCGAGGTAATGGGGCTGCGCGCTTTTGCTCAGCGCGACGTCGACAGTGCGACCGTTCATGCTCTTGCTGAAGATATGGCACTGTCCCTGGAAGCACTGCGTAAGGACGGTGTTACAGATAAACGCTAATATTTCTCGCGTATTTGCCTGCTCTTGTTGCCTTAGGGCAGGGAACAGGCTATCTGTAAAATAGACTATTCAGTCGGCTGTTGCAGATGCCAGTTTATCCTGGGTTTTCAAATCAAAATCCGAGGCATCATGCCGCTCGTGCAGTTGCTCTGAAAGCTCACCCCAAGTGCGGTTTACTTTGCGGCCACGTTTGACAGCGGGGCGCTCAAAGATCTCTTGTGCCCAGCGGCGCAGGTTCTTGTAACGTTCGACCTGCAGGAATTCACCCGCTCCGTAGGCCTCTCCCAGCACCAGATTGCCATACCATGGCCAGGTGGCTATGTCGGCAATGGAATACTCGTCGCCGCCGAGAAAACGGTGCTCGGCTAGCTCCCGGTCAAGCACGTCCAGTTGGCGTTTCACTTCCATCGTGAAGCGATTGATCGGGTATTCAAACTTCTCGGGTGCATAGGCGTAGAAGTGCCCGAACCCGCCGCCCAGATAGGGCGCTGAACCTTGCAGCCAGAACAGCCAGTTCAGTACTTCGGTGCGTGCAGCCGTGTCCTTTGGAAGAAAGTTCCCGAACGTGTCAGCCAGATAGAAAAGGATCGCACCGCTTTCAAAAACTCGACTGCCGCTTTCCGTATCAAACAGAGCCGGGATTTTCGAGTTTGGATTTACGTCGACAAAGCCGGATGAAAACTGGTCGCCTTCGCCAATCTGGATTAGGTGAGCATCGTATTCGGCCCCGGTTTCACCGATGGCCAGCAGCTCTTCGGCCATAATGGTGACCTTCTGGCCGTTGGGTGTTCCCATCGAATAAATCTGCAAAGGGTGCTTTCCACGCGGCAGCGTCGCCTCATGTGTAGCGCCGGCTATGGGGCGGTTAATACTGGCCCATGTTCCGCCGCTTTCTGCGTCCCAGGTCCAAACCTGTGGTGGTTCATATTGATGGCTGTTCGACATGATTCTGGCCCTCTTTCAAAAATAGATAAAGCATTTAATACAGCAGCGAAAAGTCAGGGCGGGCAACGAGAACCGCCTCCGACTTGCCGTAAAGGTAAACGTGAGGTGACTTACATCGAGTTAAACGTTGCCGCCAAATTTGAGTGATCGCTCAAATTCAGGCGTTAACTTTTTCGTAGTAGGCTTAACGGGAATAACTGTAACTGAACTTGAGTGATCGTTCAATATTAATTTGAGCGATTACTCAATCTGCATGGACGCATCGCCTGATCGCTATCGGGAAACGCCGCAAATACGGTATTCATAACCGCTTGGTGCGCATCGTTATCGAGTCCTGTCGCTTGCTTGCGGCCGTCATTGAGGAGCTGGTCATACAGTGCGCGCCCTTTTGGCGTAAGCGCCACCCCTCGCTGCTCAACTTCACCAAAGCGAGCGGTGTGGGTACCCTGCGCATCACCGGCAAAGCGAATCGACTCCTCCAACGCCTTAAAGCTGGTTTGGATGTGCGCGGCGTTAGGTGATTGATGTGCGGCCCACGAAGCCCTACATCCGGAGCGGTTTGCCAATGGTTGAGTAGGGCACAACATACGTTCGCAGGCTGAGTCGGGGCAGGGGTCCCGCCCCTTATCGCTTCCCAATACTTACCGGTAAATAACTGAACCCGCCGGTCGGGAAAGCTGCACGTTCAGGCGTCTCATGGAGTGCGAATTCCAGGGTATCGATACCGCGAAGAAATTCCTCCATCAGAATTTTGAGTTCCATCCTGGCCAGAGGCGCGCCAGGGCAAACATGAATGCCTGCACCATAGAGCAGATTTTGGTCACGGTTATTCTCGGGACAAAAAACATCCGGATCGCCAAATACGCCTTCGTCACGATTGGCGGACGCCCACAGAACGGTGACTTTCTCGCCGGCGGGAATCCTTCTGGTACCCATTTTTATTCCCCGTGTTGTTATCCGGCGATTGGATATTAAAGGTGCGTCTATACGCAGTATTTCATCGATCGCATCCTGTACCTTGTTGATATCGTTGGTCAGGCTTTCTTTTAAGTCAGGATGTTCAGCCAGATAATTCAGCAAAATCGATACGCTTGAGCTGATGGTACCGAGTTCACCAACCGTCCAGTTTCGCATCAGGCTGGTGAGCTCTTCATCGGTTAAGGGCCGACCGTTAACGGTCTCTTCCATCAGTAACGTGGTGACGTCCCTTGGGGCGTTCGCTCCGGCTTGCCGCCGGGTTTCCAGGAGTTCATGAATATAGCCGTCAAATTCTTGGGCAACATCAGCCATGGCCTTGCGGTCTCGGGCGAGTGTGGCCTGATGGTTCTTCAAGACCCACTCACGAAGTGGTTCATGGAGGGAGTCGGGCCATCCCATAAAAGCACACTGTATCTGTAACGCAAAGGCTCTGCTGAACCGTTCGACAATATCAAACGCTTCACCACTAGGCAGGCTGTTTACAAGATTACGAGCTATGTTCCGACAGGTGGGCTCAAACTCGCTCATCGCCTGTCCTGAAAAATAGGGTTCGATCACCTGGCGATAGTGGGTGTGCTCGGGCGGGTCCATGCCATTCGGCACAGAAAGATGGCTGGACGACACACTGCTAAACGTTTGGTGATCTTCCAGCGCCCGCATAACATCGCTATGCCTGAATAATGTCCAGTGCTGATAGTCACTCCACGCGACCGGACACTGAGTACGCATGGTGTCGTAGGCGCGTATCTGGTCTTTTAAAACCCCACCTGCACGGGGGTTCCAGTCTGGTTCGCGGGGCTTGTTGACCATTGCAAATCCTCGAAAGAAAAACGGTTTTTCAGACTAACAGATGGCCAAATTGTCTTCTTAAAGATAAATCAATTAGTGCTAGGTTCAATAATCTGAACCAGCTACCAACGTCTGCCAGCGGTCCGGACTTGATTTAGAACACGTGACACCATAGCTCAGCCATCTCGGTGGCGTTACCGTGCGATGAGTGTTCGTTGCCTCTCCAGAACGTGTTAATACAGCACTTTTAAGGCTGCAATTATTTGTACATGTGTCTGTGCTTATCTACTAAGATGTATCTAATATAAATCAAATAGGACGGTTTATGACGCCTACCATTGCCATTCTGCTGATCATTACCTTCGTGCTCTCAACGGTTGGTTTGCTGTTGCTGATCTGGTCTATTGCGAACAATCAGTTCAGCCATGGCCAGGAGGCCGCACGCAGCATTTTCTCGCCGGGCGAGGAGGGCCACAGTGAGGACCCTGCACGCCCCGCCGACCCGTCGTTCACCGGAGAAAACACAGCTCAGGCCGCCGCGATCAAAGCACGCTGGACCGCCGATCAATCTTCCCGAACGGCCGTGCTTACGTGGCTGAGCTCATCCATTTTCTGGTTGGTGTTGGGCTCATTTTTCGGCCTGATGTCCTCCATCAAAATGCATCTCCCCGAGTTTCTGGCGGCAAGTGAGTTTCTTACCTTCGGCCGGGTGCGTCCTGTTCATCTAAACGCGGTCATATACGGCTGGGCGTCTATGGCCGGCATTGGGGTGGCGTTATTCCTGATTCCCAGGCTGTTCAAAACGTCGTTGGCAGGTGGAAAATACGCCGTTCTTGGCGCTGTTATCTGGAACATTGGTCTGATTCTGGGCCTGACGGCCATCACCGTGGGCCTTTCCGATGGCGAGGAGTGGCTGGAGTTTCCGTGGCAGATTGACATTCTATTTGTGGTGGGGGGCGCTCTGTGCGCCATACCGTTGCTGAAAACCGCTGCCAACCGCCAGGTCGAACACCTGTATGTGACCAGCTGGTATCTGATGGCGGCGCTGGTGTGGTTTCCGATTCTGTTTCTGATCGCAAACCTGCCTTTTACCTTCCCCGGCGCATCCGGCGCCACGGTTAACTGGTGGTTCGCCCATAACGTTCTTGGCCTTTGGGTAACGCCCATCGGTATTGGCATTGCCTATTACATGATTCCCAAAATTCTCGGCAGACCGATTATCTCTTATCAGTTATCTCTGATTGGTTTCTGGTCTCTGGCGTTGTTCTATAGCCAAGTGGGCATTCACCACCTGATTGGCGGCCCCATACCGACCTGGCTGGTGACTCTGTCAATCGTCCACAGCGTGATGATGTCGATACCGGTGATTGCCGTCGCCATCAACCACCACGGCACCATGATGGGCAACTTTGGGCGTCTTAAAGATTCGCCGACACTTCGATTTGTATGGATCGGCGCTCTCATGTACACGGTGGCGTCGCTTCAGGGGTCTATGGAAGCGCTGCGCAGCGTTAACGTTATCACGCACTTTACCCACTACACCGTCGCCCACGCGCACCTGGGTATGTATGCCTTCCTGAGCTTCATTCTGTTTGGTGCGGTTTATTTCATCATGCCCCGCCTCACCAACTGGGAGTGGCCATGGCGCAGGCTGATCAGTCTGCATTTCTGGCTGGTGAGCGTCGGCATCGTGATTTATGTAGTGTCACTGACCATTGCTGGCTGGAAGCAGGGTGTGGCTTTGCTCGATGCCACAATGCCGTTCATGGACATTGTTCGAATGACAATGCCCGCACTTCAGGCCCGCACGGTAGGTGGCGCTCTGATGACGCTTGGGCACCTGGTGTTTGCGTTTCATTTCGTTGCGATGCTGATGCGTCGTGGAGTTGGCAATCAGCAACCAACTCTCTTTCGTCCTGCTATTAAGGAGACCACTCAATGAAAGGTGCTCTTGCAATTATGGTCGGTGCGGCCCTTATTTTATTGTTGGCCACGCTTACGCTGGTGGTTATGCCGTATCTGCAAATGTCGGCAGAACAGGTTCCGCCTGATCTCAAGCCTTATACCGAAACGCAGCAGCGCGGTCGGCAGTTGTACATAGCCAACGGCTGTGTCTACTGCCATAGCCAGCAACCGCGGGATCCGGGTTTTGCTCCCGGAGACAGAGATCGGGGCTGGGGGCGCCCTTCCGTACCCGGGGACTACGCTTATGATCAGCCTCACTTGCTTGGCACTATGCGTACCGGCCCTGATCTGTTCAATGTCGGCGCACGGCTGCCCAGCATAGACTGGCAACTGCTGCACCTTTACAACCCGAGGACGGTCTATAAAGACAGCATCATGCCGTCGTATCCCTTCTTGTTTCGCCATGTAGATGAGGCTGAGGCGGGTGACAAAGTCGTTTACCTACCGGCGTCTTTTGGTCCTGAATCCGGGCAGATTGTTGCTACCGACGATGCGCTGGCACTCGCCGAGTATCTGCTTGCGCTTGACCATACTTATCCGGCACCCACCTTGCCGAAAACCGATAACCCCAAGGAGTAACGAGCGCTATGAACCAGCATGATCATCGCGCCCAAAACCGGGAAGCAGCCGAACCGGAAGAGGGCACTCGCGCCGCTCCAAAAATTGTATTCGTCTGGATTGCCATCCTGATTGTCTGGGGCGTTGGCTACTACGCCTGGCAGATTGGCAAGCCATTGCTGGGTGGTGACAGCCGCACACCCGTTGCAACCGCACATCAGGAGTCCAAGCCGGCAGACAGTTCAAGCGCTGATGACGCTGCTGAATCTACGGATGCTGAGAGTTCAGATCCAGAGGTTTCAAACACTGCTAGCTCAGAAGGTTCGGTCTCTGTCACCGAACATAGAGAACGTTTCGTTGACCATAAGGAGTGGTCAGAAAAAGAGCTAACGAAGGTTTTCGGGAAACCCTGAGATGCCGGCCAATAACGCAAACACAGCACAGGAACCTCTGCACCGGGACCCCGATCACCAGAAACCCGAGCACCAGGAAATCCTGATGATTGAAGGGATGCGCTGCGGCAGTTGTGCTATCGCCGTCGAAGCCCTGTTAAAAAAGCAACCGGGCGTTAGTGATGCGGCGGTTAATTTTGCAGCCGACGTCGCCATGATTTGCTGGGTCAAGGAAAAGCCCCCGCTTGCCAACCTTCAGCAAGCCGTCGCCCGTTTGGGCTATCGATTGCACGGTTCGGTTGACCCCGAGCGGAGCAAGCTCCAGGCAGAGTCCGTGCGCAAGCACCTGCAAAGACGACTGGCGGTGGCGGTTGTCTTTGGCATGTGGAGCATGATGCCGGCTTTGTTGATTTATCTGGCACCGTTCGGAGCGGCAGAGCCGGAGGTTCTGTGGCCGCTCGCTCTGGCCAGCGGTCTGTTCGCGGTGCCCGTTGTACTTTACTCCGGATCCCACTTCTATCGCGTAGGCTGGCGCACGTTGATTGCTGGCGCACCGGGCCTCGACAGTTTGATTTTTCTGGCGGTTTTTTCGGCCTGTATCATCTCAACCTGGCAGCTTTTTTCCGGCAGCCACCATGTGTACTTCGATGCGGCCGTTATGCTGATCACTTTCCAGCTGATCGCAAGACTGCTAGATACCAGCGTGCGCCGGCGCGCCTCGGAGATTATTCGCCGTTACCTTCAGGATGTGCCCGAGCAGGTCACCCTGAGAAACCCTGATGGCAGCTGCGAAATTCGCCATGCCAAGGATGTCGAGGCCGGCGAACACATTATTCTCCAGGCCGGCGAACAGCTTGCATTGGATGGCGATGTTATCCACGGGCATGGTCAAGCCGACCTGTCCATGTTAACAGGAGAGCACCTGCCGCAATCGCTCGGGCCGGGGGGCGAGCTGCTTGCGGGATGCCGGTTGGTTGAGGGGAAACTCGAACTGACAGTGACAGCCATTATTGGCCAGCGCCGCATCGACCGCTTGTCGCGATCCATTAGTGTTCTGCTCAGCCGTAAAACAACCCTGCAGCGGCTGACTGACCGCATTGCCCGAATCCTGCTGCCGGTCATCGTGGCTGCGGCCGCGTTGGCCGTGGGTTTGGCTCTTTTTCAAGGCGTTTCTGCCCCGGAAGCGGCAGCCCGTGGCCTGGCCGTCATGATTATTAGTTGCCCTTGTGCCCTTAGCCTCGCCATTCCGCTGGTTATCACCATGGGCCAGGCGAACATGGTAAGCCGCGGCATTATATTGCGCGACCCCGCTGCACTTGAGGCTGCCGCAGGGGTTGGCGCTATTGTCTTCGACAAGACAGGCACCCTGACCACGGGCGAGCCCAGCGTGGACAAGATCACGCCGGCGGGCCAATGGACTGAAAGCACACTGTGGCAGCTAGCTCGGGACATTCTCAGGGAGTCGACGCACCCTGTCGCCCGGGGGTTGTTGGCGGATGCGGGATCTCCGTTTGCAACAGCCTCCGAAGGCACACGAGAGAGTTTTGCAGGTGAAGGCACGCGCTGGATCAATGGCGGGGATACCGCTCTGGCCGGACAAGCGAGCTGGCTCTGCAAACACGGTGTCGAGGTACCCATAACCGAGGATACCGGAATGAGTGTTCACTTAGCTTGCAACGGCCTTTACGCGGGTAAAATCGGTTTTCAGGAGACACTCAGGCCGGAGTCTACGTCGACTATCCGCCAGCTGAGTCGCCAGGGCTATACCCTTTACCTGCTTAGCGGCGATACGCGCAACGCATGCCTTGATTTGGCCGAACGCCTTGGAATTTCACCCACCCATGTTCTTTCCGGCTATTCCCCCGAGCAGAAGCACCGTTTTATCGAGACTCTCGAGAAGCAAACTAATGCGGTATTCGTAGGTGACGGCCTCAACGATGGCCTCGCTCTGGCGGGCGCCAGGCTTGGCATTGCCGTAGGTAATGCTGCGTCTGCCACCGGTGCAGCAGCGGCCGTTTACCTGACCGAGAGCATCGCCAAAGTGCCTGCCACTCTGCAGCTCGCGCGACGAGCCCGAAAGCTTATGCACCAGAACCTGTTCTGGGCAGTAGGTTACAACGCTGTAGTGATCCCACTAGCCGTTATCGGCTGGGTTCAGCCCGTCATTGCGGCCATTGCCATGTCACTCAGCAGCGTGTGTGTTCTGCTTAACAGCTTGCGTATGCAGAAGGAGGTGTCTGGTGATGATCCTAATAGTAAGGTCTCAGCCGTTCAGTAGGCCGTCCGATTGCAGATTTTTTTATGTTAAAAACCTATCACGCACGGTACGATTTTAAAGGCTCTAAACATAAACCAGAAACCGTCAAGGTCTTTTGTTATCTCAAGCGCTGCGTTTGTGCGTAAGAAGGATTGTCCATTTTTATCAGAACAAAAGAGTCATAACCTACGTCAGGAACTTGATACGTTAATAAAAGCTTCTGGGCTATTTCACTCTGCGCCGGAGCAAATTTAAAGACCGCTTTAGAATCTCTTTTAATGATGAAATTTACTGCTCCATTGCAGAAGTTGCATATTCCATCAAAGATAACTATCTGATCATAGTCAATAACTATCTCGCGTTAGATCTATCTACCAGGTTGGCGCTGATCTCGTGAAACGCACGATCCCGCTGCACAAAAGCATTTGGTACAGCAGCCATTAGTGCTTTACGGTCTTCCGAAGTCATTTTTTGCTTGAGTATAAAGCTATCATGGATGCCCTGAGCCTTTTCTGCCACAAGCTTTCGTGGCTGTCCTGGCCGTGAGGCATCGCGCAACCCTGTCAGCCCTTGCTCCGTATATCGGTTGCGCCATTTGAACACGGTGGGGCTGCTGACATCGAGTGACTCCATGACCTCTTTCGGAGATTGCCCGGCGTTCAATAGCAATAAAATTCGAGCTCGCTGCACCAGATTTTGGCTCAGCGTGCTCATTTGCAGCCAGCTTTCCAGTTCCAGTTGATCGTTAACCGTAAAATTAAAAGGTGCAGGTTACCGAGCCAAAATAACATCCCCATAATTCGTGAGTATTATGGAATTACAGCAGAATCAGCCTAGTGAATTAACCAAACGGGACACTAGGCAAAGCATCTACATTCCGAGGCCAGGTCTGTCGGCTTTGAATTCCATTAGTGCCTCAATCTCCGCACCAGGGTCATAATTCTGGCGTACAGGGCGGTTAGCAGCGTGTGCATTAACCACATCTTTAATCGATTCACTGATTGTTGCGTCTTTCAGCGCAGGAAATTCCTTTTTTAATTTATTGCTGATCTGACCTTCATTGCGCTCGACTGAGCGCATAATTCGATCTATATGTTCATCCGGCCCTTCTAGGAAGTCCTTCACTTTATCCCGAGCTTCGATATATGAATGATGCGACTGAATCTGATGGCGTATCTCGTATTCAATCGTTTCGTGAATAACGTGAAAAAGGTATTCAGATTGCTCCGTGAGATCAGGATAGCGCCAGGCCGGGCGCAGGGTGTCATTGCCGGAAAACTCGAAATCCGACACCACACCATCTGGGTAGGCGGTCCGACTTCCGAATCGGATATCGTTGGCCGTTTTCGCCATCATCGGGCGGGAATAGGCTTCAAGAATCTTGTCGTAGCGGGTGCGACTGACTGTGCTTTTGGTGATAGTGGAGGATATCGGCAAAAGCAAAGGCGCCGGTATTGCGGAATCCCGGCGAAGGGTGTCGTTGATCAGAAAGCGAGAGATCCTCCCATTTCCATCTGCCATAGGGTGAATGAAAACAAAGCCGAAACTGGCTACCGCCGCCCGAATGACCGGGTTCTCGTTCCGGGTTTTTTCCATGAACGTTTGCAGACCCTTGAGCATAGGTTCCACATCGTTGGCATCAGGGGCGATGTAATGAACATAGGAGCCCATCTCCTGAGTTCCTGAGCCAACAAAGACCGGAGACTGGCGAAGCCCATGGCGAATGGTGCTAGTGCCAAGAATGCTGTCTTGAATTTCGGTTAACGCTCCGATGGAAAGGGGGGCGTCGATTTTCCCGCAATATCGGCCCATCGCCAAGGCGAAGCGGTGAATCTTGCTCTTCTGATCGCCCTCATGCTCGATCGCAAAGCTGGCTCGACTCTCACGGATGGTTAGCCAAACGGCGCTTCTGGTCATCAAATCGGTACCGTAGTCGTCCTCAATATTTTGAAGCCGCTCGGCTAAATCATAGTCGTCGATGAGGTCAAGCAGTTCTGTTCGACGGATTATCGGGCAGAAGTAGGGCGTGCCCGGGAGGTTGTCATTGATCCGCCAGCGCGAGTTTTTAATGGGTATGTCAGCGGCAACTACCTGATTCGGGTCAAGCAGGTTGCGATAGTTACCGGACATTTCCGGCGCCTGCAGAATGTTGCCGGTCAGCCATTCGTATAGAAAACCTGCTTTGCGAGTGTATTGCCCGGTTGGCTCAGAGGCGATCCAGTCTATCAATGGCTGCTTGTCAAAGCTTTTGAACGCGTGACTGAGTAGCTCTAGGTGGATGCCCTCATGTTTAAGGGCGAACGCCAGGTGAGCCAAAGGAATGTCGTCGGGCTTAGAATTAGGTCGGTAGGTTTCATAGCGAACGCCATCCTGGAAGCTGGTCTTCCGGTCACGGCCGATCTGGCTGAGAATTGATAATCTCTGGGTTACCGGTAGATTGAAGTGCTCTCGTAACCATGCGTAGCCTGCCCAGGAACTCATGCCGCTCACCTTGTCGTTTGACCTGTGATTTCCGTTATTTCGTTTATCCTACTGCATTACTGATTATATTGTTCTGTAAAACCGTCTTTTTTCTACAATAATCTGGGTTGCCCGGAAGATACAAATTGATACCCCATTGCCTTGTAGCCTTTCTCGCGCTTTTGGAACATCCGCTCTAGCATTGGCAGGCCAGTATCCAAGTAGTCATACACGGTGACCTCCTGCTTGCCATCGGCTTCCCGGTGGATCCTGCCGGCATATTGCGCCAGCGTTCCTTTCCAGGCGATTGGCAGGGCCAAAAACAGAGTGTCTAGCCGTGGCAAATCAAAACCTTCTCCGATGTATTTTCCTGTTGCAACGATAACCTGAGCTTCATGTAACCGCGCCTCCGCAGCTCTGCGCTCTCTGACGCGCATTCCTCCACGCAGCACAACCGACGATATGGATTCAGCGTCCAGCATTATCGCCAACGTCTCCGCGTGCTCTCGTCGCTCCGTCAGCAGAAGACAGTTTGCCTGGTTGCGCGCACAGCTTGCGACATCCTGAACAATATCCTGATTCCGGGCGCGGCTCTGGGAGAGCCAACGGTAAACCGATGCTATATGGGGCCGCCCACCCGGCTGATAAATGTCGGTGGGTGGACTTTCATGACGCTCCCGAACGATGACGCGTTGGACAAACCTGGAGCTGTGTTCCGTCCGAACTTTGTGACGAACAGGGCCCGCAACCATGAACATGATTTTTTGGTGCCCATCCTGACGGTCAGGTGTTGCCGTCAGGCCAACTACGTAACGGGCGCTGACTTCATTAAGAAGCATCTCGTAACGGGGAGCGGAGATGTGGTGGCATTCGTCTATGATGACCTGTCCATATTCTCTGACCAGGCTTGAGACAGTGTTGTCTCTTTTGTTGATCAGGCTCTGGTAGGTGGCAACATCGATTTGACCGGTAGGTTTCTTTTTCCCACCGCCAATCACACCTACGGCTGCACCTCCAATGAAGGTTTCCAGGCGCTCCTTCCATTGGTCTAGTAACTGACGACTGTGAGTCAGGACCAATGTGTTGACTCCCCGCTTGGCTACAATGGCAATTGCCGTTACGGTTTTACCAAAAGCGGTCGGGGCGTGGAGTATTCCAGTATCGTGATCGGTAAGCGCCTTCACCGCTTTTTTTTGCTCATCACGCAGGGTTGCTTTCAAACTGGCGCCGCTCAGCAGCTGACCTGGAATCCTGCGGTCATCGATCTCTACCGTTATCCTCTGATCCAACAGCAATTTTTGCAACTCATCAAAACAGCCTCTCGGTATGGAGAGATAACCTTGCTCAATCCGGGCACAGGAGATGTAACGAGGAATACCATGAGTAGAGAAACGAAGTGCCTGTGTTTTGAAAAAAACTGGATTGGCAAAGCTGGCCATGCGCTTTATTCGAGCAGCCAATGGCCCCGGTATGTCGGACAACTTCATATAAATGTGGTTTGCTAAAATGAGAGTGATGCGTTCAGGGCATCCTGCAATGATACCTGCCTCTACCGGTAACGATTGCTCCCATGGCAACGAAACCTCTGCTGTAAGATCAGAATCAGGCCCCCTACTGACCATCTCTCGAAGCTGGGTCGGTGAAAGGGTCTTTTGCCGACTGAGTAGCGCCCATTGATCCGCATACGGAGTTAATTCATCGTCGACGAACACAGTACATCCGCGATTTCGCGCCTCGTGTTGAAGCGGAAGGGCAATTAGATTGCCAAACCCACCATCAGGCATCACGTCTTGGTTGGGGAACAACCGGTCATAGGAATCGAAGGGCAAGCCTGGATAGAGTTCCATGGCTTTATCCAGCAACTTGAACCCCAGAGCTCTCGCAGACCAGGCCGAGACGGCTTCCGAAAAGAAGATCCATAAATGGGCACCAGCACCGGATCGAGACACCTCAACGAGATAAGGAATAGCTTCACCACGACAGGCCTCGGCCAACGCACGAACATCTGCTCTCCAGTCGTCCTTATCAAAATCCACTGCCAGGAGGTAACAGGAGTTGTCCGATAGTAAAGGATATAGCCCAGCGACATGCCTACCAGAAAGGTGGTCGTACAAGGCACTGAAATCCAGAGGCTTGAATTTTCTGTGCGGACATTCTCCGCACTTGATCCTGGGTTTCTGACAAATCCCGGGGGCCCATTCGTTCTCACAGGCCACAGCATAGCCGGAGCGGCCACCGGAACCCTGCCAGCGAATTGCATAGACATCCTGTCTACCGCGAAAGAGCTTCCGGAACAATTCGATTTTTTGATCGGGGGTTAGGTGCGGTAACGTGGGCCGGTTCGCAGCTTGACGAAGCTCTTTCTTTCGGGAAAGGAGGGCGGTCTTTTCCTTCTCAAGCTCAGATAGCCTCAGATCAATGGCTGCGAGTTCTTCATCTACTCGGATACGTGACTCCTACTCAGTGAATCCGTCAAGCACGGTGATTGACTGTTCTGAGGTCATTTCTAACTTTGCCGCTACTTGGCTGATCCTATCAGATGTAGTCTCACGATCATCAAATCAAATAACGAATTGTCTCATTGGTAACCCGGCACCCGGGCACCGGGCTGATAGCGCAGCAAGGCTGATGACTGGGCCCCGGGTGGCTGTCCGTGCAGTGGGTAAGGCGAAACTCCAGGGCGAAATGCTTCAGAGGTTCTCTGGGAGTCTTGCGATTGCGGCAGGCGTCAGAGTGAATTGAACGGCCCGTGGTTGCCGATACCGGGGCAAACCTGTTCGCTCCTCCAACGCTTGTTGAAGGGCAGATCAACCAGCTCGGGCCGGTGGCGTTCGCGAGTGTGGATGATGTGCATATGCGGAATGGCCCGAACTGCCTCCAGAACACTGCGGATCGGCTGAATCGTGGCCCGGGCTTAGCCTTGTAAGCTTGCCAACACCCTAGCTTTCGAGGCTTTTTCGCGTTCGGCGTAAAGAGATAACTCATCGGTTACCTGCGCTCCCAAAGCCTCTTCAAAGGCATCGCGATTCGCGCTACCTGCATAGGCCTCACTTTGCTCCCCTCCCAGGTTCGACTGGAAGATACCCGCCGCGCTCACCGGTAAAAAATCTTCATAGGTAATCGGCTGCGCTTCAACCAGCCCTTGCGCGAGCAAGGCTTCGGTATCTTTGTCGGTACAGTCCTTAGCGGCTTGCCCAGCTTCGGTCAGACAATAGTGGAAATAGGCCAACCCCTCACGACGCATCGCCTGATCGCTATCGGGAAACGCCGCAAATACGGTATTCATAACCGCTTGGTGCGCATCGTTATCGAGTCCTGTCGCTTGCTTGCGGCCGTCATTGAGGAGCTGGTCATACAGTGCGCGCCCTTTTGGCGTAAGCGCCACCCCTCGCTGCTCAACTTCACCAAAGCGAGCGGTGTGGGTACCCTGCGCATCACCGGCAAAGCGAATCGACTCCTCCAACGCCTTAAAGCTGGTTTGGATGTGCGCGGCGTTAGGTGATTGATGTGCGGCCCACGAAAGCAGACGACGTCGGCAATTAAACGGTGTTCGTCACATAACGCATGATAGGTATCTAAATCGACAGTGGCATCTTGGTGCCACCGGAATGTTTCCAGGGCTTCCTTTACAAATTGGTCCGTTTCTTCGTTGGATAGCCCACCTTGGGACTCATGGCGCTCGATCAGCTCCCGTACTTTGGATGTAAAAATATCGCGCGTTGCTAAAATGGCTTCTATACGCTGGCGAAGCTCCTCATTTGCAATTAACTCCAGGCGCAGTAGAGAGGTAAAAATACGGAACGGATTTTTGGATAGCGCATCATCGTTGATGGGCCTGAAAGCGGTTGAATGAACCGGTACACCCGCTTCAGAAAGATCATAATAACCGACAGGATACATCTCCATAACGGCAAACAAGCGTCGCAACATAGACAGCTCACCCGCTGTGCCCACACGAATTGCTCCGTGGCGTTCGACGCCAAGGCGTGCAAGTTCACCCTGCGATTCCAAACGGCGGTAAAGCTCAGGATGTTGGTTAAGCGTTTCTTGGTTTACGCATTCCACGAGTTCAAGCAGGGTGCCGTACTGAGGTACTTCTGCTTGATACATCGCCGACATGGCCTTTGAAAAACGGTCGCGAACGTCATCGGTTGAAAGGAGTGTTTTTTGGCTCATCTTATCGCTCGATATTGCACAGTGTTGAGATCAGGATGTTATACCTGCTTCAGTCGAGCTACCAGTTTTGCCTGTTTTTTGCCTTGCGCTCAAATGTGCCGAGTTTATTTTGGAAAAAAAGGACTAACAGAAGACTAAGTGATGGGGAGTAAAACTGAGAAGGGTGGTCATGAGACAAAAGCGATGGCGGTTTACCACCGATTGATTGAGCCATCAAGTCGCGCCAGGCCCCGGTAAAATTCAGCGTGAGGAAGCTAAAAAATGAAGGTTTACGTTGATCGGGGGGATGTCTCTGAACCCATAGACACAGATGGTTCGCACTGTTTCAAAGTGCATCGGAAAATTACTAGGGGTTTATTCATGTACTTATAAAAATTGGAGGCGCGGGTCGGAATCGAACCGGCGTTAACGGAGTTGCAGTCCGCTGCATGACCACTCTGCCACCGCGCCTGATAAAGCCTTTTGGCTTTGTGCTCTCAAGTGGGGTGAGAGACTTTTGAAGCATTTTCTCTGATTTATCCAGAAAAAGTTGGAGCGGGAAACGAGATTCGAACTCGCGACCTCAACCTTGGCAAGGTTGCGCTCTACCAACTGAGCTATTCCCGCAAATGCTGTCGTAAGTTGTTGCCCGACAACGGAAGCGAATTATACGGATCTTTCCTCGAGCGTCAACAACCTGATGAAAAAATATCGGTAGATGCGGAAGGGGACAAAAATTTGCTGGTTAGCCATAGAGAATACTAGCGCGGGTAACCGGTAATGCGGCGGATGGTTTTATACAGGCTTTGCAGCTGCGGATAGATTTCCAGGTAAACCTCGCTGTACAGCTGCTGGTAAAGCGCCTGACTTGCGGGGTATGGATGAAACACCACATCTACCCGCGTCATTTTGGCCACCGCCGCTAGAAACTCTTCGCCATTGCGAGGCAGTCCCAGTGAAAAAGAATCATCACCCCAGCCATTCCAACGCCGCATCTGGTGTGTTCCTTGTAGTCGAGTTTCAGGGTTGCCCGGACTGTTGCATCCGCTGGTTCAGGTCGCGCCAACGAGAGAGCTTGTCTGCCTCGCCAATACGTTTGTCCTGGCCAGCTTTGCTGGACCATAGACCGCTACCGTTGAAGCTGTAAACGGGTTCAAGATCCGGTCGTTGTGAGGCAAGCTTAATGTCGTTTATCAGGTTGTCCAGAATCAGTGGGTCGGCATCCGGGCGTGGGTACCAGGCCAGAACCATGTGCGCCTGATTCAGCTCCAGTGCTTTTACATACACAATGCGTAGCTGCTCGTCGGGCACACCCATGGATCGCAGGGTCTGGTATTTGGCAATGGAAAAATCCTCGCAGTCACCGGCATTGGTGGTCAGTAATTCCACTGGCGTGGCCCAATAATCTTCTTCACCCCAGTGTTTAATGTCGCTGACAAAGCGTGATTGGTTGAAAAACGAATTCACCAGGCGTAACTGTCGGTCTATCGGGGCTCTGCTGGCTAGCAGTTGTAGGCGCTGATAATTCTGCAGGCGCTGGTAAGCTTCGTCACCAAACTCGGTGCGCACATAGCTCATCAATGTATCGGTGAGCTCTAACGCGTTCCCAACCGAGCCCAGAGTGGCCGTCAGCAAAAAAGCCCACAACCAAGAGCGGCCATCAAGAAGCCGGCGCAGCGCCGATATCGTGGCTGCGGGTAACGAAGCGCGGTCTTGGGACGCTAGAATCAATCTTATCAACCTCCATTGCGCAAGCTGTGACGTAACTGCTCAAGCCTTTCGCGTATTTCGGCTCGTCGTTGTTCGTCTGTAGGCGCAGTGGGAGCGCTGCTAGGTTGTGAGAAGTCAGGTTGTGAAAGTGCCGGCTGCGGACGTGCCGGTGGCGTGTAAGCAGGCTCTAGGCTTTGCGTTTCATCGGCAACAGCGCTGAAACCACCGCGGTTGTCAATTTCTGGAAAATACAAATTTTCCAGCTTGCCTGAGCGCTCAATGATGATCCGTGCAGGGTGAACCGAGCGCAGTGTTGCGTTGCCGGGTAGGGTGTCGCCCACCAGGTAGGCGTCGGTGTTATTGCGATCGTCTTCAATCAGCGCACTGCCAGCAAAGTCACCGGCGGCGGCCAAAACGCCCCGTAGGGTCAGCTGTAGGTTGGTTTCGGGCAGATTCTCTGTGTTTTGCTGAGCGCCCGAATCATCGGACTGTGTATTGCCAAACAGCTGAAGATTGGACAACGAAATCTGTGGAATTTGCTTTTGCGCCGGGGCCGAGCCCGTGCTGACGGCTGCGATAACGCCGCCCCCGACCGACTCCTGTTGCCACACGCCCCAAGCTTGCCAGACCGTGGATGCTAGCAATAATACTGCCAGCGCAAGGGCGGCAGCCGTCATAAGATGTTTCGAATCCAGGCGCATGTGTTGTTCCGGCTAAGACAGGTTTGGCAGATAACACCAACAGGTTACCAGAGAGCCACCGTTTAATGGCAGTATAGAGCATCGGGTTATTCAGCCGGCTTGCCCGCTGTGGTAGCCTTTAGACTTGTTTTGTCGGCACGCCGACCAGCAGCGAGAAACGTCGTGAGTTCAGAAACCCAACAACTGCCGCACAATAATAATAGAGCTACCAGCAGGCTGCCGTTTTCGTTTGCGAAACGCAACGGCGTTATTGTGACCCGTGCAGGTAACGGCGAAACGGTTATTCTGGTACGCCCTGGCTCTTCCCACATTGCGTTGGCCGAAGCCAACCGCCTATGTGGAGGGCGTGCCCGCTTTGCCACCGTTGAGGCGGATCAGTTCGATCAGGCCCTGAACGATGCTTACCAGAACGACTCTACCGCTGCCATGCAAATGGTAGAGGGTATTGGTGACGATATGGACCTGGCGTCGTTGGCGGATTCGGTGCCAGAAACCGAAGACCTGTTGGAACAAGAAGACGACGCACCTATTATACGCCTGATTAACGCGATACTGACTGAAGCGGTGAAAACCGGTGCTTCGGACATTCATATTGAAACCTATGAAACACGATTGATTATACGTTTCCGGGTAGACGGCGTTCTGCGCGAGATTGTACAGCCCAAGCGGGCGCTGGCGCCTTTGTTGGTGTCGCGTATCAAGGTTATGGCCAAACTCGATATTGCCGAAAAGCGTATTCCCCAGGATGGCCGCATTGCGCTTCGGGTTGCTGGCAGGGAAGTGGATATCCGCGTGTCGACCATGCCTTCGTCGGTCGGTGAAAGGGTGGTGCTGCGGCTGCTCGACAAGCAAGCTGGCGCTATACGCCTGGAATCTCTGGGCATGGGCGGTTACGACCTGAAAAAACTGCGCAAGCTAATCTATCGCCCCTACGGCATTTTGCTGGTAACAGGCCCAACCGGCTCCGGTAAATCCACGACTTTGTACGCGGCGTTGCAGGAAATAAATGACCGCAGCCGCAATATTCTAACGGTGGAAGATCCCATCGAGTACAACCTGCCAGGTATTGGCCAGACCCAGGTCAATACCAAAGTGGACATGACCTTTGCCCGTGGCCTGCGCGCAATTCTGCGGCAAGACCCTGACGTGGTGATGATTGGTGAAGTGCGAGACCTTGAAACGGCGGAAATTGCGGTTCAGGCGAGTTTGACTGGCCACCTGGTGTTCTCCACTTTGCACACCAACTCTGCGGTGGGTGCGATTACGCGGATGATGGACATGGGCATCGAACCTTTTCTAATTTCATCAAGTATTGTGGGCATTGTGGCCCAGCGCTTGGTGAGAGTGCTTTGCTCCGAGTGCCGTGAAGCCTATGAACCGACACCCGAGCAATGCGATTTTCTACAGCAGGATTCAGACAATCCGCCGACTATATTCCGCGCCAAAGGTTGCGCGCAGTGTAACGATTTAGGCTATCGAGGTCGTGTCGGTATTTACGAAACCGTAGGAATTACTGAGCGCATCAGTGCGCTGATCCACCAGCGCGCTGGCGAGCGGGATTTGGAAAAGGAAGCCCGCTTGCACAGCCCGAGCATCCACGCAGACGGTGTTGCCAAGATTTTGGCGGGCATCACCAGCGTGGAAGAAGTGCTGCGCGTTACCCACCGGAACCAATAAATCATGCCGGCTTTTGAATACAAGGCGCTGGACGCTCGCGGAAAACAGAAACAAGGCGTACTTGAAGCCGATGCACCGCGGGCGGTACGCCAGCAGCTGCGGGAAAAAGGGTTGACGCCACTGGCGGTAGAGCCGGCTTTGGGAAAACCGGGGCGAGGCCCCTCATTGAATGGCCGAGGTTCCCTCAGCGCAGCGGATCTGGCGTTGGTTACGCGCCAGATGGCGACCTTGATCCAGTCCGGAATTCCCATAGAGCAGACCCTGAGTGTTACCTCAAAACAGTCGAATAATCCGCGTATTAGCAGTATGTTGATCGCTATTCGCGCAAAGGTAATGGAGGGGCATAGCTTCGCCGATAGCTTGCGCGAGTTCCCGCGAGCCTTTCCGCGGCTGTTCTGCTCAACCGTGGCTGCAGGCGAACACGCCGGCCACCTTGACCTGGTATTGAACCGGCTCGCGGATTACACCGAAAGCCGCCAGGAAGCCCGCCAGAAAATCCAGTTGGCGGCTATTTACCCGATTATTCTGAGCGTGGTTGCCATTTCCATTGTGGTTTTTTTGCTCACCTATGTGGTGCCAGACATCATTGCGGTGTTTGTTCGCCAAGGGCAGCAGTTGCCATTGTTAACACGGGCCATGCTCGCCATGTCGGATTTTTTGCTGAGCTACGGTATCTATCTGCTAATGGCTCTGGGCGCTGGGCTGGTGGCGTTTCGTTTTGCGATGAGCAAACCGGCGTTTCGCTTGCGCATGCACAAGCGCCTGCTGCACTTACCGCTACTGGCAGGTATGGTGCGGGGCGTTAACACGGCCCGCTATGCCAGTACCCTGAGTATACTGACCACCAGTGGTGTGCCGCTGGTGGACGCCATGCGCATTGCCGGGGAGGTACTCGGTAACGATTATCTGCGCCAGGAGCTAAAAGATGCTGCGCGTAAAGTCAGTGAGGGCGGAGCATTACACAGGGCGCTGGATCAGAGCGGTTATTTTCCACCGATGATGCTGCACATGATTGCGAGCGGCGAAGCCAGTGGCGAGCTAGACAGCATGCTGGAGCGCACGGCCAGAATGCAGGAAAACACTCTGCAGGCAAAAATTGCCGCGATCGTTGGCCTGTTTGAGCCATTGATGCTGTTGCTGATGGGTGGAGTGGTGCTGATTATCGTGATGGCCATTATGCTGCCGATTCTGAATATGAGTAATCTAGTGGGCTAAATTGTAAATGCTCTTGAAGCGCAATCCGAACAAACCCAATAGACCCAATAGACCCATAACCAAGGATACGTGTCTTATTATGAAGCGTTCGAACTCTCCCGATATTCGCCACAACCAAGGCTTCACCCTTATTGAAATTATGGTGGTGATGGTCATTCTTGGTTTATTGGTTGCCATTGTAGCGCCCAACATTATGGGCCGCAGTGATCAGGCCAAGGTTACAGTAGCACAAACCCAGCTCAGCAATATTGGCAATGCCCTGGATTTGTATCGCCTTGATAACAGCCATTACCCGTCAACCCAGCAAGGGCTGGAAGCCCTGGTTAACAAGCCCGCGGGTAGCCCGGAGCCGAAAAACTGGAACGCCGACGGCTACCTGAAAAGCGCCCCGGAAGACCCCTGGGGCACGCCTTACCAGTACGTTAGCCCGGGCACGGAAGGCGCCTATGACCTTTACTCGTTGGGCTCAGATGGCCAGGAAGGCGGTGAGGGCGACGCCGCCGACCTCAGTATTTGGAACACCAAAGGTTAATAAACAGTGCCACGTAACGCCACCCAGAATGGTTTCACCCTGATCGAAATATTGGTGGTGCTCGTCATTATCGGACTGATGGCTGCGCTAGCTGTGTTCACTATGGGCGGCAGCTCGCAGCAGCGCGAGCTGGAAGTTGAGGTTCAGGATCTGTATCTGCGAATGCAGGTGGTGTCCGAGCAAGCCGTTTTAAACAATCTGGAAGCGGGCTTGGTGATAGATACTGACAACTATCAGTTTGTGGTGTTCGATGATGAAACCCAGGCTTGGAAAGCCAGTCCGGAGCGGCTGTTTCAGGCTCACGCCCTGCCACCCTGGCTGTCAGTGGATGCAACCGTGGCCTCTGACGCCCCGCGCTTAACGAGTGACAACAAGACGTTACGGCCCAGTGTTGTATTTTTTTCCAGCGGAGAAAACACAGCTTTTGAAATTGAGTTGAGGGTGAAGGGCCAGGCATTGGCCCCCCACCGTTTGTATTCTGACGGTATTGCGCTCATACACTGGCAAAAGCCCGGCGCTGAGGCGGATGGTCCATGAAGCGGTCACGGGGCTTTACCTTGATTGAAGTGCTTGTGGCCCTGCTGATTTTTGGCTTGATTGCAACGGCGGCTGCGCAAGTGGGCAGCCAGTATATTGCCAGTTACGAACGTGTTCGCGACAAAACCCTGGCAGCGTGGCTAGCGGAAAACCGGATCAACGAAATACGGCTGCAAAGTAGTTTGCCGGCCACCAGTGGCGCCGCCAGCGACCAGGAGTTCGGGCCTTACCGCTGGCAAGTGATCACTCGCGTAACAACCACCGCAGACGCTAACATCCGGCGGGTTGAGGTGAGTGTCGGCCGCTACCGAGACGAATCCTCAGACCCTGATACAGTGCACAGCCTGGCCGCTTTTGTGGGTGCAAAATGATGGCCGGCCAGCGCGGCTTCACGTTAATGGAAATGCTGATAGCCGTTACTATTACCGCAGTGATTGGCTTGGGCGTTTGGCAGGTTTTAAACGGCGTGATTACCGCCCGCGACCGGGTTAACGAAGTTGCCGATGAGTTTGCAGCGCTTCAGCGCACCATGCTGTTGTTTGAACGAGATATGAACCAGGTTATCAACCGCCCTGCGCGGGATATTTATGGTGACGTTCAGCCCGCACTGACCAGTCGCAGCGAACCTTCCAACCTGCTTCTTACCCGTCAGGGCTGGCGTAACCCTCTAGGTCAGCGCCGCAGCGAACTGCAGCGCGTGGCATGGGAATACGATGGCAATGCACTGGTGCGCAGTTACTGGCCAGCGCTGGACCAAGGCCAGGAAGACAATCGCAGGCAAGCGCAGGTGCTGGACGGGTTAAAAACGTTCAAACTGCGTTTTCTGGACAGTAACCGGCAGTGGCAGGACAACTGGCCGGTGCAGGACCCGTCTACCGGCGCCAAAGCGGTCAGCGAAGCGCCCGCGCTGCCTGCGGGCCTGGAGTTGACCATAGAACACGACCGTTTTGGCACACTGGAGCGCCTCTTCGTACTAACAGATTTCGATGCCGGCAAGGCGCAGGCCAGCCTGAGTCGCAGCGTTGAAAGCGGCTCCAGCGACAGCGCCGCCGAGGATGAAACGTCGGTTCCGGCGGGTGGCCAGTGATGCGCCACAGTGAAGCTTCTTCGAGGCGCTGGAATCAGCAGGGTGTGGCGTTAATCATGGTGCTGCTGGCGATGGCACTGGTGGTTATACTGGCAACCGGAATGACACATCAGCAAAGCCTTCGGGTGTTCAAGGCAGGGCATTACCTGGCTCAGCAGCAAGGGCTGAGTGTGGCCTTGGGTGCAGAAGCGTTCGCCCACCAGATACTGATTACAGACTATGAAGAAGACAAAGAAGCTGGAACGCCGATCGACAGCCTGGACGAATTCTGGGCGGCTAACTCAGTTGTGCTGCCGTTAGATGATGGCGGCGTGGCCGAAATACAGCTGGACGGTTTGGGAGGCAGGCTGAATCTGAATGACCTTATAGGTGCCGATAACGAGCCAGATCCGGTGAGCCGTGAACGCTTGGACCGATTACTGCAGAACCTTCAGATAACCGGTCTGAAAACCGATGTGTTTATTGACTGGGTGGATGCAAACGACGAGACCATCAGTGCTTATGGTGCCGAAGACGGCCAATATCTGCTGGCGCAGCCGGGTTATCGGGCTGCCAATCAGAAATTTGCCAGCGTAACCGAGCTGCGCCTGCTGGAGGGCATGACCGAGGAAGCTTATCAGACGCTTCGGCCCTTCGTGGCGGCGCTGCCGGTCAGTGGCCTGGGTATCAATGTAAACACCGCCAGCGCGGAAGTGTTACGAACCCTGCATGCGGATTTGAGCGCGGCCCAGGTGAATGCGGTGATTGAAATGCGAAAAGAACAACGCTTTGAGAGCATCAAAGATTTTCTGGCGCTGCCGCAATTTTCCGGTCTAGGCTTAAAATCTGAGGGCCTGACGTTGCAGACCCGTTTTTTTGAGGTTGTTGCAAGAATTACCTACGATAAACGGGTTGTGCACATGGTTAGCACCGTTTACCGCGACCCGGAGGGTAAGGTGTCTACGTTGCACCGGGACACAGGGCAAAAAAACCGGATTACCAAAGCGCCGTTTACCATTTTGGAAGGATAACCATGTCTTATCGCCTATACGTGCGGTCGGTTTCAGGCTTTGCCGCTGTAGAGCAACAGCCAAGCGAACGGCGTTACAGTTGGGCGCTGCTGGACAGTGCCGGCCATTGCCAGGCCAGAGGCGAAGCCGACAGTCAGGATGACATCGAGCAGACGCTAGCGCAGAACGCTATTGAACACAGCCTGCTAATTGGGTTGATTCCTGGTGACGAGGCGGCATTCTGCCTGGCCAATATACCCGCGAAACAGAAGCGGTTTATTGTTCAGGCACTGCCTTATGCGGTTGAAGAACAGCTAGCGCAAGATATAGAAACCCTGCATCTGGCGCTCGGCAGCGGCGGCAACCAGGGCTACCGCGTAGCAGCGATTGATCGTGAGCGCATGGCCAACTGGTTCAGTGTGTTCAGCGGTTGGCGCGACCTTACCTTGAGTGGCATATACGCCGACGCATCGCTGCTCCCGCCCGGGGCTGACGGTTGGAGCGCCTGCGTAGATGGCGAGGTGACCATGTTGCTGGGCCCGGCCGGTGAGTGGTTAAGTGTGCAAACCACCAATTTAAGCATGTTCCTGCAAACACTGGCCGTACCCGTCAGCGGCGAGGCTATGGCTTTGACGTTGTATGTTGAGGGGCAGGTGGGCGATGAGCCGTCTTTACTTATGGCGGACAGGGTCGCTCGAGATGAAATAGAGATTACTACCGAGCATTCCGAGCGCTTGCCAGTGGAGCTATTGGCGCTGTCTCACCAGCGCCAGAGTTCAGGCGCCATCAATCTGTGCCAGGGTAACTTTGCCGCTGGCCCGGCGAAAAAAAGTGCCTTGGCGCCCTGGCGATCCTTAATTCTGGTAGCCGCAGCTTGGCTGGTGCTTCAGCTGTCTTTGGAAACAGGGCTAGGCTGGTACTATCAACATCAGGCCGACAACCTGAATGCACAGGCCATGAGTGTTTACCGACAGGCATTTCCCGACGACCGGCGCACCCACCCCGGCAATGTGCGCAGGGTGGTTGAAGGCCAGCTCAGACAAAACGCTGATAGCGGCCCAAGTCTGAATTTTATAACCCTGATGAAATTTACCGGCGAGCAGTATGCGGCGGTTTCTGGTGGCAATGGTATTCGCTTTAATTCGCTGAATTACAACCAGGCCCGCGGCGAACTGGTGGTGGATTTACGTGCAGACAGTTACGACCTTATGAGCCGGTTGCGCAATGGGCTTGCGGCCCAGGGGCTGGACGCGCAAATTGGTTCGGTGGTGAACGAAGCCGGTGAAATTCGCGGGCGTTTAACGGTTTCAGGAGGTTAAACGATGCTGGAAAAATTGGAAAACCAAGCCGGTGTACGCAAACTTCAGGTGCAGTATCTACAGCTCCCCCCGCGGGATCAGAAAGCCCTGCGATGGCTAGTGGTTGCCGTATTGGCGGGTTTTTTGTATTTCGCACTCTGGCTGCCGGCCACCCGTTATCACGATCGTGCGCAGACATCGCGGCTCAACGCCGCCCAGCTGCTAACCTGGATGAACAGCAACGCTGCCAGCATAAGCACGCTTGCGGGAGCGAGTGGCGCTGGCGCTGACACCGCTATCAACAAACCCGCAGATAGCCGCGCGTTGATGGGGTTGGTGACCCGCTCGGCACGGGAATCCGGGCTGGTGTTGCAGCGCTTTGAACCTAGCGGTGATAACTCGGTTCGTATATGGATGGATAACGTACCCTTTGCCGATGTGGCATCCTGGCTGGAAACTCTGAGTGCCGAAAGTGGCGTTGTAATAGATCAGGCGGCGCTGGAACAGACTGCCGAAGCAGGCAAGGTAACAGCTCGTTTGACACTTGGGCTTTAAGCGCTCAGTCAGCGTAAAACTGAATTGAATGAAACAGCTTCAAATCGACTAACAACGGGAGACACTGTGTCTGACTCAGCAGATTACGACTTGATTGTGATAGGCGCCGGCTCTGGTGGCGTTCGATTGGCCCGCATGTCTGCCCAGCGCGGTGCGCGGGTAGCGGTAGTGGAATCGCGTTACTTGGGCGGCACCTGCGTGAACGTTGGGTGTGTGCCAAAAAAACTGTTTGTTTACGGCGCCCACGTTCACGATGAACTGGAAGACGCCGCCGGTTACGGCTGGCAGGTGCCTCTTGCCGACGTGAAATTCAACTGGTCCACATTGCTCGCAAATAAAAACACCGAGATCGAGCGCCTGAAGGGCATTTATGGGCGCCTGTTAGAAAATGCTGGTGTAACCATTATTAATGGCAGTGCCCGCTTGAGCAGTCCAAATACCGTGATCGTAGGCGACAAAAGCTACAGCGCCAAACACATTACCGTTGCCACTGGCAGTTGGCCCGTGGTGCCTGACATTCCCGGCAAAGAACACCTGCTGACGTCTAACGAGATGTTTTTCTTGCCGGAACTTCCGCAGCATGCCGTGGTTTGGGGCGGTGGTTACATAGCCGTGGAGTTTGCCGGTATTCTGGCTGGGCTTGGCGTTAAAACCACACTGCTGTACCGCGGTGATCTGTTTCTTCGTGGCTTTGATGACGATATCCGCACCTTTACAGCCCAAGAAATGATGAAGAAGGGCGTAGATTTACAGTTTAACGTCACCATCGAATCGGTAACCGGCGCAAGCGGCGATTATTCCGTGCTTTTGAACAATGGTGAAACACTTAAAACCGGGCTCGTTCTGGCAGCGACCGGACGCCGCGCGCTGGTTGACGGCCTTGGGTTGGCTGAGCTTGGCGTGGCGCTGAATGACTCAGGCCACGTGGTGGTAAACGACTATTTTCAGACCGAAGTACCCTCAATCTCCGCGCTGGGTGACGTGATTGGCACCCCCCAGCTGACCCCGGTCGCTTTGGCCCAGGCGATGGTGCTGTCACGCAGATTGTTTGGCGACGGTGAAGGCGAAATGGACTATGCGGCGATTCCTACCGCGGTTTTCTGCCAACCGAACATCGGCACCGTTGGCCTGACTGAGCAGGAAGCGCGCTTGGCCGGGCATAGCCTGCGGGTTTACCGCTCGGAATTCAGACCCATGAAGTACATCTTAAGTGGGCGAGATGAGCGCTGCATGATGAAACTGGTGGTCGATAAACGCACAGACAAAGTGCTGGGCGCTCACATGGTGGGACCAGACTCCGGTGAAATTACCCAGGGCCTGGCTGTGGCGATCAAGGTCGGGGCTACCAAAGCACAATTTGACGCAACGATGGGCATTCACCCAACGTCAGCGGAAGAGTTTGTAACCATGCGTGAGCCGGTTAGGGTTGATCCCGACTGAGCGTGAAGGTGAAATCAAAACGCTGGCTCTGGCGAACGGAACTGGCGTTTTTTATTGTTCGAAAGGGATTTCGAAGCGTAATAGCGGGTGCCCATCGGCGTTGGCCTCAACTTTGAGCTGGCCCCCCATCAGTTCAATAAGGCGCTGTACCAATGGCAGGCTCAGGCCCATAAAACCGGTGTTCCCGCTCAGGTTGCCCTGGCCTGCCTTTTCGAAGTCATCAAAGTTGTCAAAGTTAGTGCCTAAGCTGTGCGATAAATCCTGAACAGCGTTATTAGACACTGTAATGCTCAATAATACCGCCGGAGGAAGTTGATCGGCATCGTTCCGATGATCCGGCAAGTGTGCGGAATCCAGGGTTTTCAGGCAGGCTTCAATCTGTACGTTGCCATCGCGACTGCCTTTAATAGAGTTATCCAGAAGTCCTGCTATTATCTGGCGCAATTTTGGCGCATCACCATGCACCATCGCTACGTCTGGAAAGCCCGATTGAAAGCTGAGATCCAGGCTTAATCCGGCTTCCACCGCAATTTGTCTGTGGGACGCCACGCAGTTGTGAATCAACTGGTGCAAATCAAATGGATAAGAACGCAGCACCGCAGTGCCGCGGTCCAGACGTGAATACTCCAAAATATCGTTTATCACCAGCAATAGGTCCTGCGCAGCGCGACTGGCGGTCGTCAGGTATTCGCTCTGGCTGTTGCTCAGGCTTTCGCGCTCGATCAGCTTGACAGTACTTAGCACGGCCTGCAGCGGAGTCTGTAACTCATGACTCGCAATGTCCATGAATTCGGATTTGGCTTGGCTGTTGCGCTCGGCCTGCTCCAGGGCAGAGCGGGTTTGAGTTAAGGTGTGCTCCTGCAACTCTCGTTGTTCTTCTAGATGCTGTGCTAGCTCGTTCAGGCGTATTTCTATGGTGATCAGTTCCTTAGAATTACGATATTGATTTACCGGCTTCACGCTGTAATCGTGGTGGCTGAGGGCTTTAATTCGTAGCCCAATGCTACGCACGGGGCGCAGGATACCGGTGAGAAAGTAATTAACAAGAAACATAGTCAGAAGCAGCAGGGCAGTACTCAAAGCCAGTGACGTCCAAAGGATGCCGCGGCGCTTGCTGGCCAGAAGGTCCGGATCAACACCTACCTGCACGCTGCCTACCCGCAGAGCTCCGCCGACGAAGCTCAAACCTGGATCGAACCACTCAGGAGTATCTAAACCGTTCATGTTCAGGGGTTTTTGCAGAATCTCAGCCGTATAAATGTTTTTGTCCAAAGCGGGTGCTGCGAGCGTCGTTATTCGGGCTTCCACATCGGCCCGCTTGCGATCACTAGCGTCGGCGTTGGCGTTACTGACAAAGCCGATGACATCGCCGCGAACGTTAGTCACGCGTATCCAGTCAGCATGGCTGCGGCGTAAAGATTCGGAAATAATGTCGTTAAGCACACTGGTGTTGCCGGATACGACCGCGTACTCCAATGCGGGAGCAAGGCTGTCAGCGACAATCTGGCTGTGTTCCGCCACCCGCTCGTTGGCGTCTTGCAAGCGCACATAGGTAAAAAACAGCATCAGTGCGGCGAACATCAGAACAGCGGGCAAAGCGCCAAGAATAAGCAATTTTCGAGCAAGTTTGGCAGGTGGACGGTGCGCTTTAAAGGTCCGCGGCCGAGATGTCATGGCAACATTCCTCTGTTTTCGGCATCCGCGGCCGCGTCTTTGGTGGCGGGCATCGCCTGTTCACGCAACTGCTCTGTTACCTGTTCCTTTACGCTGGCCTCTGACGGCAGAGGGATGTTTAGGGAGCGTCCGACTTGCTCGTTTATTTGAACATTGAAATCGGTCGGGTACGCCGGTTTCGGCAAGGAACCCTCTTGAAACCACTGTTCCAGAGCGCCAACCAAGGCTTGCGCCACCGCAGAGTAGGGCGCGTAGCTGGAGGCCAGCGAACCGGCTTTGACATAGGCTTGGCTAGGACCAATCACCATGATGTTACGCCGATAGGTGGTCACTGGTGTACTGCTACCAACCTCTGCGACTACCATGCCGGGCACGAGCCGGAAAATCTCAACCAGGCTGTTGATGCCTAATTGCCGCACCAGATCACCTTCAATAACGGTGGTACTGCCCGGCACCCGGGTTTTGGGCTGCCGCAAGCGGGTTGTGGTCAGCACTTCTGGAATGTCATTGCTGAAACCGTAAAAGCCGGGTAAAGGCTTAACCTTATCGGAAATGTCATTGCCGTCGGCCCAGGCGGGTGCTATCGCCGCTGTAACTCCCAGCAAGGTTGCCGAAAAATATGGCCGAAAGCTGCTGAATGCCTGGGTTGCACAGCGTAAAATGGTCGTGCGCAGAGCCACTTGCAACGGCGTTATTGCAAAACGCGAGTTCGCACCATCACTGTTGGGGCAACAGAAGCAATTCGCAACGTCCATGATTGTCACTCTATACTGGTGGTGTAGTGCAGTTTGAGTAATCGATTTGTATAGCGTAAAGCGTATGCTATTGCAGTGGGGCTTGATTGTCTCGCGTAAATGTACATTTGTTAATAATTGGAGACCTGTAGCAATGAACTGCTGGGACCTACTTGGAATAGAATCGACATCCGATCGCCAGCGCGTAGAACAGGCTTACCAGCAACAACTGAAATTTGCCAGCAGCGATGAGGCGCGAAGCCTGGAACAAGCCTTTCGCGAAGCCACCGGCGCAGCACCAGCCGCCTCGGATATCGAGGCACAAACGCCGCCAAACACTCCAG